>Ga0163109_10000972_pt1 | contig 22656 bp, 29 predicted proteins | sample CRUFie1St13metaG_FD_108704 | JGI IMG/M metagenome (GOLD analysis project Ga0163109, IMG submission 108704) | Marine microbial communities from the Costa Rica Dome - CRUD Field 142mm St13 metaG | ecosystem: Environmental > Aquatic > Marine > Oceanic > Photic zone | place: Costa Rica: the Eastern... | reverse complement strand
TTTCTAACGGATGACTCTTATGTATCTTGGATTTTAAACAAAGAAACAAGTAATATTTCATCTCTATTGTTTCAGGCATACTGTAGGGAAAAAAAAAAAAAAATTGAAAAACAAATTACAAAAGATTTTAATGTCAAGCCTATTTATAAACCGCAGGACTCTCAGATGAGATTGCAAAAATGGAGAGAGGGATTTTGTCGATTTTGTGACAGCTTGGTAGACGTGAAAGATACTTTTGATGGCGAAGAATGTGCAGTGTGTTCGTTTCCAATGTAAATATTGTTTTCAAGCGTATCAGTACTTTAATATCTTTTCCATGTTAAATGTATATTTTTCGAGCTATTTTCATTGATCCACTTCATGACTTATACATGAACTTACCTTACTTCGGATGGGGTGGTAAACTTAATGGTCAGATATGCGCGTACCTGACTGGAATATCAGAGAATCATTGGAATATGGAAGGTAGAATAGAATGCAAAAATATTATACAAAGAAACTTCGAATCGAAGTTTATAATCATACGAAGTTTTCTGCAGATTTACATTATCTTGCAATTATTCAATGATTTTTTCATGATATTTAGACGAAATATTTTGTATTTTTTCTTCTCTCGATACACATATGATCCAGTGTACGAACCAAGGAGAATTTTTTACTCTGGTAAAATGCGAAAAAATATTTAGTGATTTTACAGATACGATTATAGACAAGTGTAATTACTTCGTTCGTAAGCGTCATAAGGATATTACTGTAGATATATTGAAAGATCTTGCGAGTATTGATTTTCCCGATGTCTTAAGGCCAGAAATTCCTTACGACAAACTATGTGAAAGGATTTTCAAAGTTAAAGATGGATATCCAATTGAATTCAAGAATCATAATATCGACAATATTAAAAAGGAAGCTTTTTTTTTGCGAGAAGAATTAGGTCGTCAGTACTTCAGATATTTAAATGGTCACAATGGTGGGTATAGTAAAGCCCTTCAAAAATATTGCAAATTTTTGGAAAATCTCAACACCACAGATTGTGTAATTTTGTCTCTTAAAAATTTAAGGACAACTTCAAATGATTATACTAAACAAAATTATTTTGATATAATTACACAGATATCGAATATTACTAACAAATACCAAACTGAATGTATGTGCAAAAATATTTGTTGTGATTTTATAAAAAGAGAAGAATGTATAATACACGATTATAAAAAACATAGTGCATCAAAAATTTTGATGGAGTACATGTACGCACTTACTGATAAATTATCATTTTTCTTAAATTTTGCGCCACACAAGGAAAAACATCTAATTGGGTCTTGGAAAGAAAATATTCGTACTTTATCTCATTACACGATTGGTGAAAATTTTGCTTTGATTAATAAAATAGAAAATGTAAAAAATGAACAAACTGCTAAGGATGTCATTATGATTTTGTCTACTGTTTTACGGAAAGACCATATTCCAATGAATCCAGACAATATCGCGTATGATTTTGACAATACTATACATTTGGGATCGGATAATCAATCTGTAACCCTTTCTTCCTTGATACCTAATATGACTATTTTAAACAAGATAGAAGCAGAAATGGAATCTAAAAAAATTTACATTATTACGCATAATGAAAATTTACATCAAAATGGATTCATAATGAAATACTTACTTAAATGGTTAGGAGATAAAGCACATAAAATAGATATCATTAGCACATCAAGTTACAAAAGTGAACAGATTTTGAAATACGGTATATCATCATATTTCGATGACGATTCGTGTGTATTAGACGAAATTGCACAATACACGAAAAATATTAAATGTTACAATAATTTAAATTTATTTTTGGTAAATCACAACGAATTTTGTTTATACGATAAAAAACCGGAAAATGTGACTTGGTTTGAATCTAAGGATGACAGGATATGTGTACAGGGTAAGTGGTATATGGATGAATTTACTCAGTCGAATGCACATAATACTTGTAGAGGGTGCGACTTTCAAAGTAAAGAATATGAAAGTCACACTTTTGATGAATATTGTAAAGTGACTTGCAAATTTTGTATTTTTAAGATTAACAAAGGACATTCAACATATACCAGATTGAAGTGTTTACCTTCGACGCGGAGATCATACAACAATACAAAATTGCCCGATTGGGCGTACGGAATTATCATCGGAAAATTGGACGAAAATTGTGCTACGTACTCTATTGAAGGTGATGATTTTATTATTTATGGTAATTGTTCTTCTTATATAGCAAAAATGATTTTATGTACAAGTTGCTACGCAAAGGTGAAAATTGTGCACGGCAAAAACACTCATGTTTACGTTTCCAATGCTTTATCTAAATCATTTTCGAATGTGGTAACGAAGACTACATTAGATAAGGCGATTTCTAATTGCAAGATAAGGAAGGCTTAACATTATCCACATTCTAGTGTAATTCACAAGCCATACTAAAATGTTTCTGTTTTCGTTGTCTATTGACCTTACTGCAAACAATATCATGAAGATTATGAAAAAATTGTTTATCATTTGACATATATAAGATTTTTTAAATGTGTCCTCGCCACATATGTTTTGAAAACTAAGGTCTGGTACCATTTAGATTTACTTTAATTTAAATGGACCTAAAGTGAGTATTTTTCCGTTTACTTTTCCGAATTTTGGCATTCATTCTCTACGTGTGGATGCTTTTCCTATTCGGATTCTTCTATTCCGTAAATCACTTCCGATTATCCCCTCGTCTTGATTTTCGTCTTCGCTTTCTTCGTCGGATTCTTCGTCGGATTCTTCGTCGGATTCTTCGTCGGATTCTATGTGAAAATCATGGATGATTATCCCCTCCTCTTGATTTTCATCTTCGCTTTCTTCGTCGGATTCTTCCAGTCGGGGTTTTGCGCGTACGAAGTGTACTGGTATAGCCCTTGTCGGATCCAGTATTGGTAGAGAATCTACTCTGGCAAGTGGATTGACATAACCTTCATCAAAATCTAACCCTGGTATGTAAAAAGAAAAATTCATATTATGAGGAAAATCAACTTGATCAATTATATGATGTCTTAAATCATCCATATCTGCGTTTCGTCTCATTTTAAATATTTCAGTGCCATGTCCGTCTATAGGGACTCTAACAAGTAGATACCTTTTTTTCCACCTTTCACGCATACTTCCATATAGAGCCATTTTTTGATATAACATATAAAAATTTCCGACTTTAACGGCATCGCGGGGCTCAGATGGAGGATATTAAGGTGTGCTTGCTTTATGAACGCATATCCTGGCGAGCGATTGCGGAGCGAGTGCCAGATCAGCAAATTTTGCTTGATCGTGCAAAAGATTTTGGTAAGTACACAGCATCGATGTTAATTGCACTTATAGCTGCTTCGATCGATTGTGACCCTATTTCCTTAGCTGATAAAATTATTTCCATTGCTTGTTTGAAAGGATTAAATGAGAAAATTTATAAGATTCAATTGTCTAGTCTTGACGATTTCGACAGCGATTTTACGACCGAGGATTGCAATTACGTTTACCTTGTCACGGAGAGCAAAGGTCGATATTCAATTAAGACTATGCTGTCATACTGCGTGGAGCAAGACGTGAGAACTTTTCAGTTGGTCGGGAAATCTCGTGTGCATGGTTTTGAGGTATGGTCGAACACACACGGTGGTAGTATCTACAGTCTTTTGCACAATTCTGACACTTGGAAAGAAAGGGAAAACGACAAGAGCGGAAATCTTGTACGTTTTTCTAGAGGTCTTTTCGATAATTTGTCGAATCTGACTTCCGCAAGAGACGCACATGAATTTTTCGACTTGTCTGTAATGGATTCCTTTGAAGTAAAAAGGTCTAAAAAGGACAAATTTTTAGATAGATGTGACCAAGGAAATATTGGTACATTGTACCCATGGTTGAATGGAAATCAAGAATCTACTAATTTTTTGGCCTTCTTGAATACTGTCAGGTTGTCATGCCAAAATTATTGGGAGGAAATTTCATCTACTGTGGACGAATCTCTTCGTGTACAAAAGCGAAAGAGAGAGGACGAAGAAGAAGAATTGGATTTTTCAACTTTTCCTCTGACATATAGATTTTCTTTTCAATTAAAAGATTCAAAAGCTGTCGTTGCAGTCCTCCAGCGGTGGTTCTTGGAGTTCATTTCTCGCTTTCTTATATGTGCCACGAATGGACAAATGTGGGAGAAGATCAATCGTAACGGTATTGAGTACCAAACGATAAATTACATGGCGGAAGTAACAATAGAAGATCTAGCAATCAACTTTCTAAATCACATAAGACATTTGATTGATAAATGTAATGTTGATACCTGTATCTTCTGTCGTTACGACTGGGGTAAAAATCTACATGGTTACCCTGAATTTTATCCCTTTTTCGAAAAGGCAATGCAATGCACACCTTGTAAAAAAACATTTACTGACATGCGCGGTGATAACGAAGGGCGAATTCTGGACAAATCTTTGGTTGCCTTTCAAAACGTTTACTTTGATACAGTAAGACTTGAATTTATTCCATTAAGCCACATTGACAATTACGGAAAAATAGCGGTGTGTAATCATACCGATAAAGCAATTCCTGATGATTTACTAAACGACGAAGAAATGTTAAAAAGCTTAACTTTGTTTGAGGATTTTAAACATCTCATACCAGTTTTCTGTGCTTGTCTTGGTCAAGACAATGATGTGACCAAGGTGTTACTTGCGGATTTAGGTAGTTCTTTCCTAGAGAGAGGTGTGTACGACTTTTTTCAAAAGGGCTCCTTTATATTGGGTCAAGGAGGGAAAGGGAAATCAGAATTTCAAAAAATTATACGATTAATCCATGGTAAATGGAATTGTATTACTCCCTGTCAAAATACATTTGGTCAAAAATTTTCTCACAGTCAATACACTGGTAGCCTGAAAGTCGCATTTCTACCTGACGAAATAAATAAAGATTGTGCACTTTCGCAGCAGCAATGGTACAATTGGTGTGACCAAACAGATATACAATGTGAAATTAAATACAAACAAGCACTCAAAAACTCTCCTTTTTTATTATACATACTATGGGTGGCTAATTCGTTTTTTCCTAAGTTTGAATTGTCTGAGGCTCTCTTGAGAAGAGCTTTGGTTTTCGATGTCAATTTTTTTACTTTTCAAAAATTTAGCCGATCACCAAGCTCTCTCGTCGGATCCACAGAGGTGCGCCTGCTTTAGCGACGGCGGCTTTGACGGCTTCTTCTGCGGGATCTGCGTTGACGGCTTCTGCGGGATCTGCGTTGACGATATCTGTAAGACATTTTGTATATATTAGAAGTTTTTTTTTACCTATCCACGCTATACGAGGTACCTTTCGTGATCATCTTGGCGGCCAACGCATACTATCATATGCGAATGAGGGACAATATGAATTTTTGGACTTACATTCGCGAGACGTGTCCTGCACTATGCACTATACATTCAATTCGTCTTTTTCCTGATGACGAAATTTATGTAAATATCATGAATTTTCTACACGAAAAAACGACATATTCAAAAAACCACGTTTTGTCTTACGCTACTTTTCTTCAGACTATGTCGACATACATTGCGGGTAAAATAGGCGTGTTGTCTCCTCATGTTATGAAGTTGTTGAAAGAGGAGAGAACGTCGCAGGTTTCTGGGTATAAAAACATTCTTGAAGGAATCCTTACGATTCGTCTTGGGTGTCATTTAAACTCAGATTCTCTCCATAATATCAAATTGAAGGAAGAAATTGTTGGTATTTGATTTTCTTGGTGAGTCTTTTCGGGTTTTTTTCTTTTACAAAGATAAATGGGAACTATATCTACAAAACGGCGCTCGCGGTCCAGACAACGTTCAAGACGGCGTTACACAAAGAAACGCTCAGGGCAGTCAAGTCGCAAAAAAGTTAAGCAATCTACGAAAATTAATTTAAAGTACGTTTCATATTTTCATATCATTATGACGGTGATAATATTTGCTATAATATCGATGTCATATTTTCAAAGAAATCATACTATGAGCCCCATTCCGTGATGTAGAGTTTCAAGCCCAGGAATCCGGGCGCTTGTACTCGTACAACCAGATGAACAATCTTTTATTTTCTCGATAAAGATAAATGGGAATTAAATCTACGAAACGTCGCTCGCGTTCCAGACTACGTTCCACAAAACGTTCAAGACGGCGTTCCACAAAGAAACGTGGAGGACAGTCAACTCGCAAAAAATTTAATCAATTTGATCTAATTGCCAAAATGGGAAAAAGATATCTCGCACAAAGAATAGCCAATCAATTTTCTTTGGGTAGTGACTTCGTTTCGGGTTTAACTAAATTACTGGATGATTTGGAAAAAGCTTCATCTAAAATCACTCTTAAAAATGTTGTGATACTGAGTGTGATCGCTGTAATAGGATTTCTTGCATATTCATTCTTTCCTAGTGTAAAAAATTTCGCGGATAAAACCATACAAAAACAAGTAAGTGAAGCTATTGGTACTGATCCGCCAGGTGCCCCGCCAGGTGCCCCGCCACTTGCCCTACCTGCCCCGCCACTTGCCCTACCTGCCCCGCCAGGTGCGCCAGCTGCACAGCCAGGTGGCCCGCTAAATCGCGCTTTATCCGTTGACGTTGACAGCGAATTGGGAACGATCTATTCAACGACGTCCCCCCCTCCTGAATTGGAAGTTACTCCTGGAGCGGGCAATGTACCTGATACGGGTCTTTTAGGTGGAGTGAAAAATGCGATAGACAGCATTATAAAACCAATAGAGAAGCAAGAGTACCAGAAGATAGATGAATCCGAAGTTAAATTTCCTAAAGATTTATCAAAAATACGATCTTTAGATAAAGATCATCAGCCAACTGGTGGTGAATACGTTGCAGCCATGCAGCCTTAATTGGTGAATTAATATAGATTCAGGTATCTATTGTACCATCATCTAGTATGATCAAGATTTCATTTGATTCGCAGCGTACTCTTAGACCATTATAGTCTAAATCAACGTATATACCAAATTTACTTGCCGCACTTACATGACCCTTTTTTTGTCTATATTTACCTGATATTATAAGTACTCTAAAGCCCAAATAATCATCATTACAGCGCATCTGGGTTCAATTCCCAGTGGATACTTCTCCAGTGGACTGAGCGCTATGTACCGACTTCTGAATTTCATCTAATTGTTTAAACCTCTTTACTCCGAGTTTTTCTTTGAGATATTTTATCTTTTCTTGGGCTAATGTTTTATTATTGCCTGATATTATGACACAATCTTTGCTACATGAAAGTTTATCCATTCGTTAAAAGTTTTTATATTTTTTTTTTTTACTTTTTATATATGTCAAGTAAGTACATTGATAGTGTTATTCCCAGATATGTTAATATTGACGACGAGTCTATTTTAATATTCAAAATCGTAATGGACTTACATTATTACCACAATATCCTAATACACGGAATGAGAGACGACGTACCAGAAGCTAAATATTTACTCGATTACTACAGGCATATTTCTGACACGACATCCGCTATAAATATGAGAATAGACACTGTATTCTATAATTGTCGTGATATTCCTTATGTCTATAGCGTGGAATTGGATAAAACGATTCCGTTGATAGCATATCCATATGAATTGTATCTAAAAAACAAACATTTAGTACATTCAACAAGTGAAAGGGATAAAAAAATTATTAGATACCTAGAAAAACTCAATGTGCATATAAACATCTCAGAATACATTACAATTTGTAGATTACTCGAATTATTGAGCGATGATGTTAAAAAAGCTACGTCGATATTTTATTTTTTCTGATATTTTTTTTTACATAATTACAAATGAAAGAAAGCGATTTAAACTTTTGTATCCTTAAATTGAGTGAGCTTAAGCTGAAATATGAAAATAACGTAAACATTCTACGCGAAGACATGCGTACATTAAAAGATATGTTCCAAAAAAAAACAAAAAACATATCTGCTTTGATAAGGAAAAATAATAGTATATATACTTCGTTGAATTTACAAACTATAAGGTTGTTAAAAAAATTAAGAAAGACCGAAGAAAATTATAATAAATGTAAGCAATTACAAATACAGTCAAATGACCAAATCATGATTTTAGAAAATACTGTAGACAACCTTGAAGATGAATTGGCATACACTCAAATTGACAAAGATGAACTACAAGAAAAATATGACAATTTTAAGAATCGTTTTGATTTTGTCCAGGAAGCTAGGGTGCATGAGATGATCGATGGTCAACAAAATTTGGAAGAGATTAAAAATACCTTAAGTGATAAGGTTTTCAATGACAGTCTTCGTTCTGTCCAAGACACTATAATATCAATGCAAAATTTACTTTCCCTAAGTGAAGAGGGAAATTGTGTGGTTTGTAAGAACAGAAGAGCAAATCACATCATAATTCCGTGTGGACACCAGTGTCTATGTCACAATTGTTCATATGCTATTGGTGATACTTGTCCATATTGTAAAAGCTTATTAACTTCCATCAATAAAGTCTATATGGTGTGAAGATCATCCCTAATTAAAAATTCTCCGTATCGAGGTTCTTTGTCTTCGTCGTCCAGTGATATTTGAGATTTGAGTGCATCTAGGCTCGCGTCTACTTCTTTGAGGGCTTGTGTAACTCTGTCTTTCATCACATCAATTCGAGCTGTGATGCTAGTGTCATCGCAATAAGTAGTTCTCAGATTTTTAAATCCTATAAGACAATCAGAGACACTACATCGAACTTTGCAAATTAAATGATACGCCTTCATTTTATTTACCATTGTTTCACGGGATTCACGAAATTCACATCCTTCGATTTTCCTGAAACTGTTGTCTGCAATGGCAAATGCGTCAGATAACACGTTATTTATGGCAGATATTCCTCTATTACGAGATTCCCCCTTTATAAAGCGATAGATGGATGACCTGACTCCTCCATGATCAAGGTTCAACATGCCGTTTTCCGTGTAAATTTTATCATTATCTCGGATTGCTGCTATTACCTTTAAATCGTGAAATACTCTGTCGATCGTTTCGTCGCTCATATACATTACTAATATAAAAAATGAAGCATACTTACAGACTCCGCCCCCAAAAAAAAAATCTATTTTTATATTATATGACAGAAACAGAAGAAAAAACCTTGGAAGAACATCCCCTCACAAAAGAAGAGATTGTAGCTAGGGCAGATGCCCTAGAGGAAATTGCAAATTTGATTAAGGAAGAATATAAAATTCATATACAAGACGCAGATAATATTCATACGAAGACCAAGTATGAAAAATTTCTAAACGGAATAAAAGATTTCGAGGAGAGAGTAAGAGATGAGAGTTTAGACAAATTAAAAAATTTACAAGATCAAGTTGAAAAGTTTCAACAATTGACAGTACCAAAAATTATTGAAATTATGAAGAGGCACTGTTGGTACACGTGGGGTAGTGATAAAACTACTGTAGAAAATTATCAAACATACTTGGTCTGTATGCCTTTTTTGGGATGGTATTCGGTTCCAAACGCCACGTATGCCGCGTACCAGGAATCAATAAGAAGAGTTAGTCTGGAAAGCCATATAGAACGGGTTCAAAAAATTATAACAGAAATGAAAACCGCGCGTGAAACACATTTTCCACCGAAATTTGTAGATAAAGATGGAGGCGGTGTTAGAGATTCGGCAGAAGCGCTTCACATGGAACAACTAGAATTAGAAAAAAAGTGTGCTGAGGGTTTTAAAGCACTTCCTGCAAACGAAGAGGATTTAATGGAAAATGGTATATTGACGAAAGAGGGAAGGAAAAAATTAGAAAAAATTGTGGACTGCAAACTACCCCAACCACAATTTCTTGATGAAGAATACCCTCCAGATGCGGCAAAATGGGTAAAATTTGCTAAAGAGAAACTGTCATTTACTGGTGATTACCGCAACACTCTGGCTGTAGTAATTATAATTATCATTTTATTCATTGCTCTTGTCTAACTCTATTCTTATGTTCATCCTTTATGTCATTATAGTACACTCTAAAACACTTCACACTGTGTTGCCTAGATGTCTCCAGTGAAGATTTTTCTACTAATCGATAGTGTAAATTAACCATTTCGCCGCGAATGTCTTGTTTTTGAATTTTCATGTCGGACAATTTTTCTAGTTTTACGGACGATAGAGCTTGTGAAAATGCGTAGGCATAGAGTAATTTTGAAAGTAATTCGCGAATTTGTTTTTCGTCCATTTGACTTCTTATATATTTTAAAATTCGCCAAAAAGGCTCATGGATATACTGGAAGATCAAATAATTGAATATATTGATGCGAAGACAGCCGCGTTAGCTCGTGTTTGTTCTAAAGCTATGCTTTTCAATACTAAATTCCTTGTAAATAAAATTGAAATTTGGTACACAGAATTGCTTGTTTGGTGCTGGATTAGAGAAATAAATAAGATTATCTACAAGAAGGTACCTGATAATTACTGCCTATCCTACTCCAAAGGGTGTACGAAATGTAAACTATGTGGCGAACATTATATCAGTGACGTTGTTTATGTTAATAATAAATTAATATTTTCTTGTTATATATGTTTCTGTCAGATAGAGGATGACGTATTAAATGAGTCATCATATTATCAACATGATACTTTACACACATATTATGATGATTACAAATTGACAAAAAATGTAACATTTCACATAATTCAAGATGAAATTGACGTTTCTTATGAAAATTGTCGCGCTCAGTAGCCATGAATGCACTCGAAGAATCAATAAAACTCTTTTTTTCTAACGAAACGGAATTTTTTAAATTAAAATCTCTACTCGCCAATAGGCAGATACAGCCAAGATTGATTGACTATTACGTCACCCAATATTCAAAGAACACCCCAGAATTTTTTATAACACCTGAAAGTGTCTCAGATGTATACAATTCATACAAATTACAGCTTAAAGGCTTCCACAAAAGAAATTTTAACTTGTTTGAAAAAAGGAATATTATATCAATAAAATGTGGGGAAAACATTTTGATGATGCCATTAGCAAAAGTGAACGTTTACAAATGGTTGATTATGAACAATATTATTCAAATACTTGAGGAAAAGCATACTATTATACAGAAGAAATATTACGACTTCCGTAAGGTTTCAGTCGACAGAAATAAGAAAAGGGGTAAGATGTACACTTTTATCAAAACACCTGCCTTGATAAAGGGTGTATCTAAGTATAAAAAATAAAATGTTATTTTATATATAATGGAAAACAATTACCGAATATACTCCACAAGAGATAAAAAACACTGGGGACCAATATACTGGAATTTTCTATATTTGACCGTAATGGGGTTTCCTGTCAGTCTTTCTCATGAACAGAAACACAATTTTACTACATTAATACAAAATTTTCACATTTTTTTGCCTTGTGCTGAATGCAGGCATCATTACAAGAGAGAAGTACAAAATCTGAAACTTAACATTACAAATAAAAACGAAGCCTTTTCTGTTGTCTTACACTTGCATAATAAAGTGAGAGAAAGACAAAAAAAAAGAAAAATGGAAATCGATGATATTATAAATTACCATCATAGTATGACAAGTTGGTCAATAAACAAGTATCTAATATTGCTCGTACTTATTATACTTTTAATTTTAGCCAAGGACACCATATACACCTGGATGAGAAGACATGGTATTGTTTTTAGTTCTAATTGGTTCTCTGTAGTGTCTTGATTGATTTAGAACACCATACGAATTCTCATATGTATTTGATGTATCGTGTTTTCTCGCTATATTATTTACATGATTTTCCCTTTCATTTATCATATTTTCTATTTTCTTAATTTTTCTCTTTGATCTATAAATACATATTTTGAGATACACGTAAGAAAACACGTAAAACAGGACATTTGGAATAGAGAAGATGAGAAATGTGAAAAAATAATCATGACTATATATATCAACGCCTACAAGTGATAGTCTGTTTGCAAAAAATGAAGTATACTTCGATAAATATACAATTATTAAATACATTACAGAAGTAAAAAGTACTAGTCTAGCACCATTAGTCATCATTGCGCTTGTTTTCAAACCTTTTTTAAACGGCCAAAGTACAAATTTTTCTAGTAATTTTGACAAGTTGAAATGATATGAATTTTTAAGTCCTTCTTCACACGTATTAAGATTGGTTTGAGCTTCATTTGCTTCCTTTGCTAGCTCAGGGGATTTAGCGAGGATAGCTTCACGTACAGCATCACGGAGTTGATTTTTTGATTCAACTTCTTGTTTTCTTTCTGCTTCCTGAAAAGCATACTTTGGAATTGTTTGTGCTCTATGATCAATTGAGTACATTTATTTTGAGAAACATTTTTTTTTTATCTTCTTTTGCCAACGTTTCCGTCTATTTTGCTGAATGAGTCCATTAGTGATTCTTTACTTGTTCTTTCTTGAGGTAGCACAGTACTAAGTAGCGAGCCTAGGAGTGGTGTCAAATCTCCCATCGTTTCTTGTGGGATAGCACCAAGACACGCTTGGAGAGCTTCTGTACAATTCATATTATTTCTTTCTTCTTCTGGGATATCTTTTAATTTTGCCTCTATGTTTGTTTGTATTCCCGATGCCATCATTTCGATGCTTTTCAGTTGATCTGGATCCATTTCGTCGATTGTGTTACACAAAGAATAAGCTAATTCTGCTTGTTTACCCATTTCCGTTATTTCCTCTTCTGATATTTTACATTTCGTATCTAACCACCCATCTTTTACAAGATTTTTTTTTGTCAATTTGCCTTCTTGTGACTGAATCGCAAAAGGTTTTAACAATTTTGTAACCTTTTTTACGACCTTCTCTTGTGGAGTTTTTTCAATCAAGATTCTCGCTGACTCGTAGTTGTCTTCGTCGAAATGGTCTTTATACATATCTAGAAAATGTAGGGATACACATCGAACAGATTCTGCCGCATTCATTTTAAAATTAATAAGAAAAAATATTTTACAATTTCCATTCAAAAAAATACTCTATTTATTTTCCCAATATATTTAAATTATGAATTCCGCGCGAAATGACGAAATAATTCAGGATTTATATGCTAATATATCCAGTGACATAGTTGAAATAATCGAAGATCCGAGTGTGTGCGATTTCCTTACATTACTCGACATTGTGTGTAATATATGTGCAATGGTGGAATTACTACAAATAGGGGATGGAAAATTGAAGGGCGAAGATAAGAAAAATATCGTCATACGTTTAGGTAGAATATTGATAGAAAAACATTCACCCGAAGAAGCAAAGGACACCATTTTAGCCACGTTTGATGAAACATGTGATATAGCAATTGACAAAATCATTTTTTTTGCCAAAAATAACAAAGTCTTAAAAAAAAAAATCAAATGTAGTAAATTTTGTTTGGTATAGTTGAAGATTGCTAAATTTTTTTTCTCAGCTATTCACAAAATGGATTATATACTAGAATTCTTTGGATTGAATTCAGTATTTGCAGATAAGGTTTCTGACACCGCTAAATTGGCTAAACATGGAAACATTAAGCAAAATTCCAGTTTAGAAACAAGTGACGATGCCACATTCGGAAGCAGAGAAATTGGTACACCATGGCACCCTTCTGATCTAGGGGTTGGAAAAATTCTTGGTCTGCAGGGCAAAAAGCTCACGAATACATCGCATGTAAAGGTTGGAATGGAATCATTTTATTCCAGGCCAGGAGTTGAAAGAACACCTGTCACTGATGTTCACACCCCTCCATCTCAACAAGTGCTACCAGCAGGGCCAGTAGATGCCTCTGTTGATTTTACTGGTTTGCGGGGAGAAATAAGTACTGGGACTCCATCATTTGGTAAAAGTGGAGGACCATCTGGTGGGGGTTTTGGTGGAGGTAATGGATTAGCTTCGGCTGACATACGTGATCTCATTAAAAATAAACGAAATTACAACAGTTGGGCTAGACACGGAGGCGTCGACCCCACTGGTGGTACTATGCACGCACCTACTCCACCTTATCTAGAAAAGACGACCCAAAAGAAAATGCAGTTGAATCAACAATATCCCAAAAAGGTCAGTAACGCTACGGCCCAGGGATTCTTTGATTAATTTTCACTTTTTTTTTCTGTTATGTTATAAAATGTCGGAAATCACTCCATTAGTAAATGCTTACTGTCAAAATTTTTCGCGTAAAGAGGAGCTACGTAAAAAGGTTTCAGAAATTACAAAAGAGCTTAAAGAATCACACGATAAATTGAAAGAAGAAATGTCATTAGCAAACTTGAGAATTATACGCTCACTGTCCGCGGGCTACGACATTAAGTTATATCAAAAAGTTAAAAAGCCCACACAGTCTGTAAAACATCTTCGCAAATCGATGGAAAAGCATGAAATTCCTGCTGAAACTATCGAGTCAATAATGAAAGATATATCTAGTGGGAAGGAGGAAACTACACAGATAATAAAATTAATTCCATTGTCGAAACAAAGTAGTGAAACTTCAATTGTCAATTGATTTTTTTTTCTTCTCTGATACAAATGGACGTGACCGTTGAAAATAAAACCGCCGAATTGAAACGACGCAAATATGCTGACACTGGTCTTTTTCATTATTCTAGGCGAGCTGACATGTCGATGGAATTTACGCGTAGTCCTAAAGACGTCTATGCTCCCTATAGTTTGAGTACACCATTTACCGACTCAGGATCTTATAACTCGAGGAAGTATTTTCCTAGAAATGATTATATTATTCAAAATCCAATTAACGGTGCAACACAGATTCGTGGAATTGTTCCAAGAATAAGGACAGCTGTCCCATTACATCAGAATTCTTCGTAAACATTTTTAACTATTTTTCTCATTTCCTCTATGTCTTCATCCGTGTATATATAGCCACATTGACGACCTTTTTTGCATATTTTTTTGTGACCTTTCTTCTCTTTCATATCACTGCCATATTCATAGCATTTCAGTCTTTTAAAAAAATCATCTTCATATCCTAGATCTTGGATTACTTGACCGAAAGAAATTTCGTCGGTCTTTTTTAATTTAGATGCTTCTTCGATGTACATAAAACTCTCAACTTCATCTTTTCTTTTCTCATTTATTTCTTCGATATCGAGTTTATTATCACCTCTAGAGTAGAAATCATTTCTTATTTTGTCTATTTCACGTAAAAAAGCATCACTTGGTTTCCAATCAGAAGGAAAGTACGTACTCTCATATACATACATTTCAAAATCTCGCAATTTCGCTATCTTTGATTTGAAATCCTCATGATGGTTTATTTTTCTTTTTACAGAATTTAAAATTCTTTGATCTTCTGAGTCTTTTGCATTTATTATTTGTTGTAACAAAAATTGGTCTCCTTCTAGGTATTTAAGCAAGGGTTCAGCATATCTATATAATCTGTATCTACATTCTCTACCTGGTATTTTACATAAAAATGGTATGAGGTCGTCTACCATCATTGCAATATCCTTGTTTTGGGGGTTGTTTGAAAAGCTTATTTGTGAGTGATTGCATGGATATGTCTCAAGCATATATTTCAAAGTATTGAATAAGGTGTATGATTCTCTGTCCATTACAAGAGCCATTGCATCTATAACACAAGCATACTTACCTGTTTTTCGAACATATGCCGATATGTTATAACTTGAAATTGCCCATATGTTGATTGTCTTGAGGTACTCATCCATGCATACATTCATATTATATTCCATAAGATTTTAAGTTAAAAAAAAAAAAAAAAAAATTGTGCGTATATATATATTTACAAGGCTTATGTGGGCAAACTCATGGCGGGGTGTCTTTGCTGCACCACTACCAAAGGCGATTCCTACTCCTCCGACTATTCCACCACCACCACCTGGGCTGACTCCCCAGTACCGATCTGAGAAAAGACGTAAATTACAAGAACATACAGTAGATATCTTACGTGAGCCGTGGAATCTTGATGATCGTATTTTAAAAGAACAAGAAGAGTGTTTCCAAGATTACGAGACGACAATAGCGTCACTCAGTAATCAATTGCAGCATAGGGACACTGTTTTATACGAGCAAAAGCAAAATATGATAAATGTTCAACAACAATTATCTCAAAAGAACACGATGATTCGTAAAAAAAATAACGAAATTTCAATTTTGCGCAACACAAACATATCCTTACAGACCCAACTAGATTCGCTTGGTCTACGTATGGCCTCTGAGCAGAGCGAATACGATGATAAAATAAGTCATTATAAATCTTTGGTTTCGGGATTACAAAAGACCGCCGAAAACGCAGAAGAATCTGCGCAATATTTGCGATATATGAAAAATTTACTTATAAATTACGAAAAAGGAGAAACACTAGAAGACAGTCTTAAAACGTCTGATAGAATCTGTTCGATATGTATGACAATGAATGCAAATGTTATATGCATGCCTTGTAATCATTTGGAGTATTGTTTCGAATGCGCTCTTAACGTGCATAATCTTTCTAGTAACGATTTTTCGACTAATAAACCAGTTTCAGTTGATTGCAGATGTCCCAGGTGTAAGGGAGCCGTCAATAAACTTTTATATATTTTCACTTAAAGATACGGTTTTGATTCTGGTTCGTCCTCTTCGTTACTTTTGCGCTCGGGCACTGCTGTCATGCTGGGTGGTATAGGAGGTGGTGGGCCTGAAACGGGTTCTTGGGTCTGGTTCTTTACCATGGAGTACACTTGCATCAAATTCTGTTTTAGGCTTTCGTTTTCTGATTTTAGATTAATCATATCACTCTGTACAACTTTATCCTCTTTATTAGACATAAAATATGTAAGGAATATACCAATTATACCAAGGATGATTACTACTGGCTTAGCTTCGAAGTAGTGCCCAGCAAAACCAAAAACAATACCGGTGATAACGCACGGGGTCAATTCATGGCGAATCAGACTGGAAATTTCCATTTTTTAAAGAAAAACATAATAAATTTGGAAAATTTACCACTACCCATCCAACAACTAATTGCTTCATATATAAGTCAAAGTAGACGTTGTAAATGTATGGTCTATGATAGATCTAGGTATTTCCTCCAAAGACGTCAATGTAAATTTAAGACGGTTAGCATTTTTTGTACAACCCATCGAAAATGTTTAAAAAGAGAAAAAAAAAAATATTCTGGAAATATATGAGTTTACCGTCACCTCTTTTCAAGCATTATTGTGTTGATAATTTTATAAGCAAAGATCGATGTAGGCAAATTGTAAGTCTGACGGAAAATTTTGGTAAATGGACTGCAAACAGACACGAAAATTATCCCACCACCGATATTCCTGTAAAAGATGTGCCAGGTCTAACAATAGATACAGAATTGGAGGAAATATCACAAAAATGTATTTCTTTATATGAACTCGAAAACACCAGTAAAATAGACGCATTCGATTTGTTCGTCGTTAAATATGAAATAAATGGCCAGCAAAAGTTAGATTTGCATCGCGACGTGTCAGTTTTGTCCTTCATTATTACATTATCTGATCCCGACGAGTACGAAGGCGGTGGAACGTTTTATGAACATGAAAATAAAATTGTAAAAGCTAATTCTGGCGCTTTATCTCTTCACTGCGGAAAAATTAGACATTCGGGTATTGAAATTACAAGTGGATGTAGATACATATTGATTGGTTTTCTAAATGTAAGATCCCAATATATTAGGGAAAGGAGCACACACAAGTTGACCGCAAGCCTGCCTGACATAAGGCATGTAGATTTTTATTGGAGACACAAGACCATTGCAAGAAATTTAAAAATTTTTATTATTAATATTGACAAGAGGAAAACAAGACTTGATCAATGTAAAAAAGAAATACAAAATTTAGAAGTACCTCCAAATTGGAAAGTCGTTACGCAAGTTCTAAATGCTCGTGTACCTCCTGACGGAGAACATTCACGATTTTTAAGTCACATGGAAATTATTCATTCAAACGAATTTCACGATTTACTGTGGAGAGATGTAGCACTCATACTTGAAGATGATGCCCAATTTCATATTGATCTTTTATACCAAATTGATTTGATGTTAAGAGAAATTGATTCATGGGATTTGATAAATCTCGGGGGAATTTCGGAAAATGGAGAATTCAAAAAAATATCAAACAGATTGATTCAGTACACCTTATCTCGAAAAACACATTGTATTTTGTACAGTGTGCAAGGAATTAAAAAAATAAAAAATAAAAAAATCGACCAAGCAATTTTCTACAATTACAATGATTTTTTGAATTCTCTCCCACTCGAAATATACTATCCTCATGTGCCCCTGAGTTGGCAAAAAGACGATGGTATTCATGATGTCTCGTTAGAATCTAGACATAATCTACTTGTTTTAGCCACTGGTACTTCCATGACAGATGGACTTAAAAGATTCATGGATTCATGTAGACAAAATTATTTAAATTTTAAAATCATGGGATTAAATTGTGAATGGAAAGGTGGAACAATGCAATCGGAAGGCGGTGGACAAAAAATAAATTTGCTCATTGATCAATTAAAATCATTAGACGATAAGCAGCTCATTTTGGTCACAGATAGTTATGATGTAATCATGTCCGCCACAGAAAAAGAAATAATTGATAAATATAATTCATTTGACAAAAATATAATCTTTGCAACGGAATCGTATTGCTGGCCAGATAAATATGTGGAGGGTTATCCAGATGTAAATGTCACAAACAAGTATCTAAACTCAGGAGGATTCATAGGATTAGTCGGAAAAATTAAGTCGTACTTAAAGAAAGTCGACGATGGATCTGATGATCAAAGATTTTATACGAAATTGTTTATTGAAAACCAGCATGATATATGCCTAGACTACACATGTAAATTATTCCAATGTTGTAATCACGATGAGTACAATATCATAAATAATCGGATGTATAACAAAATACATCAAACATATCCTTGTCATATTCATGGCAATGGTGGCACTTCGATGAAACTACTTTTAAATAAAATAGGAAACTATATCTTGAAAAATCATATACAATCTTGCCGCAGTAATATAATCGTTTATGTACAGATTACGGACGATTTGAAAAATGGTCAAATAGATAGAGCAAGAAATATGATTTTTGAAAACATTCAGAAGTACTCAAGTACACATGGGGCGACTGTCATGTTTTCTGGGTCAAATGATCCCAAACATGGATTTCTCGAGTCATATAATGTTTCTGCAGATTACTTTTGGTTGATTGACACGAGTATCGTCTTGACTTGTAGTGATACCCTTCTAGATATGATATCTACAGGTAAGGGTGTAGTTTCCTCTTTAATCAATTGCCCTAAATCTGCGTACAGTAATTTTTGGGGTGCTGTAAAGGATAATGGATTTTATTTACGTTCGAGTGATTATTTCGATATACGAAATTGTGTGCGGCCTGGAATTTATAACGTCCCCCATATAGGAGAAAACATCCTCATCGAGAAGACATATATAGAAAAACTACAGGGATTTTTTGCAAAATCAATTGATGACGACGATTTTTCATTGTCTATGCAATTTAGCTACCAATGTAGAAAAAAAAATATATTTATGTACGTTGTAAATTGGAAAGAATACGGCTTCGTTGAAAGGTAGACTAATCCGGATTCAGCACAATAATGTAAAATTTAATTACGCTATGTAAAAAAAATATCTTGAGTATACAAAATGCCAAGGGGAAGATCTAGATCTAGAACTCGTTCAGATAATAATTTGAGCCCTGGTGACGAATTGTTTCTAGAATTGAACAGTATGCCTATTAATGAATTACGCGCTAGATTAATTGGTTTCAATATAAATTTTCCCGATGGAAGAACTTACGAAGTCATTGGAGTTGTCGAGCAACCTGAGAGAAGAGTTAGAGTGTTTCTGAGAAATCTGGAAATGCCACCAAAACTCCTAAATTTAAGAGTATTTATTGCACCTATCCTTAGACATCAGACTATATTTGACGATTTTAGATCATTTTTTGATGGTACAAGCAGGCGAGGTATAAATTGGGGTAATATAGATGACAAAGAATGCGCAATTTGTTTAGATGATATAACACACGACGATGATTACATTACCACGTGTGGTCACATGTATCACCGGGAATGCTGGGATCACCATCAACGCATACCTGATCAAAGATTTAAATGTCCTAAATGCCGTCGAAACGTTAGACAAAGATCTCGAAAAAAAAGGAAAAAAAAGAAAATTAATCTTCATTTATAAACCAAGATTCAATGCCTGTCGCATAAACCATAAAAAAAGCAAAAGAAACAGCAAACAAAGAGCCTATTCTGGAATAAAAAGATTCCGTTATTTTTTCTCGTACGTTCTCAATTTTGGTCTTGTATATCCCTTTTACAAGTGAAAGATTAAATCCCAATTCAGATGATATTTTTGCTGGGTGTCTTTCTATTTTACAACCATACAAAGTTTCCGAGTCTAATGCCTTAATTATCTGTCTACTTACATCTTCACCAAGTTTTGCTCTGCACGAAGAACATATGTAATTATGTAACACCAAATATCGTACATATGAAATGTCGTGATTAAAATCGAAAAGGCATGATTTCTGTCCATAGTGTCTCTGGTTTCTGGTAAATGAAGGTACATACCATTTTACGGATATCCTGAATATAAATTTATATATGAATTCTATTACAGTCGGCGGAGCAAATCGACTTTCGTGGTGTCCAGTCATTATAATAGCACCTCTGCAAGGTTCTGTTTTTGTAAATCCATTTGAACCATCATCCTGAAAAAAGTTAATATCTGTGTGTTTACTGGTGGTAATAAATATGAAAAATTCTGGATTCCCTGATTTATCGAATATATCCGTCTTCCTATCAATTTCTCTTCTCAAAGCGGTAGCTATGTCATTGATATGATGTTTCATATCTAGTTTACCGCATGAAATCGTAGATCCCTTCATCATATCAAGTATAAGTTTGTACTGACTTGACCCTTTACCGAACACGTTTTTCAAATCTTTGACGTGATCATCTAATTGTATTAATTGATACTCAAAAAGCGTCTGTTTAGAATTTAAGAGTAAAATCAAATATTCCAGTGGAATTTTTGTAGTTTTCCAGTCGCCTAATACACAAACCGCTATTTGTATATTCTTTACACTTGGTAATGTGCTTGGGGGATTAAAAACTTCAATGCTCTCGCTTGGAGAGGATAAACATAAATCTACCTCTTCCAATTCTTCCATTTGAACATTATTTTTTTTTTTTTTTTTTAATTTACGCACAAACAACCACGCCAATTTTAAAATCTTCATAATATAAAATGCGGATGTCAACAAATATCGATCCTTCTAAGAGACAGGGTTTTCCGATAGGATCAGGAATAACCTTTCTTCGTGGATTACCCAATTCTTTGGATGTCGACGTCATTGACCATTTACGCCAACGTGGGGTTCAGGATGATGACTTCATTCACGTAGTATCTTTAAAAAATACATTTTTTATGGATATTTTGAATGACAACAATAGCACAGGTGCAACTTATGGAAAATACGCGTCATCGTCACACTGTCAGAGAATGAAAAATAACTACCAATTCGATGATTACTGTTACTTTTTCGCAACTCTTCCAAGTTATATCGACAATCTTGTTGATACGATAAAATTAGAGAATTTCAATATATTCGACGGTTTTGACTCCTTACAAGATGGAAGGGAAAAAGCACGACTTACAGACATATTGTACAGTTTGGTGAAACAGAGGCTTGGACTTAATCAAAGCTGGAATCACACAATAATAACACATTTTATAGTCCCGTTGAGATGCTTGTTTTCACCTACTATGTCGCCTCCGTGGAATACCTGGACTCTTGGGCAATTAGATAAACAAAATCGACAGCCACCCGGCGGTGGCGTTGAATTTAGTGGGAGAGGAATAACTCTAACAAGCGAGTTTCCAAATGGATTGCCACAAGGGCTCAACGGTATTCCAGAGATAATTGTCACTCCTTGTGACGGTGTATACTATTGGCATACAGACCTTAAGAACTCTCTAAAAAATTCAAAGTACCTACGAAGTATACCCAAATATTCACCCCCACTAATAAATACCGTAGACGGAATCGATATTTACCGCGGGGGGTCATATGCATTGCAGAAACGACGAAGCAGGATTAGAGCGGACGCACGAACGAAAAAAAGTAGACGTAAAGCAGTGAGCCAGAGACGTCGAATATCGCGTTATCGAAAAGCACATCAAAAATAATATAAAGAATAAATATTTTTGTTAAAAATTTTTCTGAACTATTCTAAATGTCAAATGATGAACATGCTTGTATTTTGAAATTATGTCATCAAAATTTGGAAACAAATGTTCGAAAATGTCTACTAAAAACATTCAATGGCTATATCGATTCATACCAGAGCCAACTAAGCGACCTAAGCAAAAAAGAAAAGACCAAGAAAACAATGAAGCGATTTCAACAGAAATTAAAAAATATAGCAATGGACGAAGATTGTGGCGATCTCCATGAGGATTTTTTTCACCTCTTAAATACGGAAATAGACTATCTAGAGACCATTCTTATGCAAATTACGAAGCTAAAAATACAATTACTAAGTAAAGTCCGTACGGCCAAAATTGATGATTTAGATATTAAAATGCCTGATAAGAATGATTTTGCCAAGGAAATTCTTCAAAAAAAC
>Ga0163109_10000971_pt1 | contig 22662 bp, 15 predicted proteins | sample CRUFie1St13metaG_FD_108704 | JGI IMG/M metagenome (GOLD analysis project Ga0163109, IMG submission 108704) | Marine microbial communities from the Costa Rica Dome - CRUD Field 142mm St13 metaG | ecosystem: Environmental > Aquatic > Marine > Oceanic > Photic zone | place: Costa Rica: the Eastern... | reverse complement strand
TTTTATTTTATTATCAAATGGAAGTTTTTTATCAAAAAATTCTTTCCACTTTAATACTATTTCTTTTGTTGGTTCTTTTTTATAATTAAAACTTGAATAATATTTTATTACAACACCTTCATCTTTTTCACGTAATTCTGAGAAACTCCAAATATATTTATTATTAAATAAATAAAAAGCATCCCTAAAAGGATATCCTTTTGGCTTTCTATTGATTTCTTTAAAAAATGGTTCTATTTTTGGTTCAAGATTACTATCATAATATATATAAAATCCACCAATTTTTGCTTTAAAAAAATTCGTTAAACTTAAATTCTTTAATTTTTTAGACTCATCATCTGTTAGTGAAACTTTTCTAGTAAGATACTCCTTACGAAACTCTTTAAATTCATTGTCAGAGTCTCCTACATTTCCATCATTAAAAAAATTTTTATTAAAAAAAGGCATAAATTTTATATAATTATTTTCGTTTGCTATATTCGGTAAAGGAAAAAATAATCCTACAGGATTATTTGGATTCATTGTACCATCATCATAATAGTATCCGAATATTTTGTTAAAAGAATATAGTGTTATCCTGTTTTGTTTTAACCAATCATTTGCTTGATCAATATCTTTTGGTCTAGGACTTACGGCTAAATGCTTAAACAATTTCTTTATTTTTTCTGTATATAATGTTTGATTTTTTTCAAAAAAATCATTCCTAAATTTTTCCCACCTATCTATTGATTCCTTCACAAAATCAATACTTGCTTCACCCAAATTAATAGTAACATTATCATCTGCTATCGTCTTAACATCCATAACATTAATTTTTTCAAAACTTGATATTTTTCTATTATCTATTAAAAACATACCTTCTTTATTCTTTTCATCTCCATCCCATAGTAAATCTCTTAAATTAACTGTATATTTATCACCATTCAATTCTATACCCTTTCCTGTAGGGTACGCGCCTGCATCAATCAAAACTTTAACCTTACTCAAGTCTTTAACTGGAATTTTTTGACCAGCTGCTATTTGTGTTTTTAATTGTAAATATTTTTTTTTATATTTTAAATATTTTTCTTTATAATCAAAACTCATATATAATAAGCACATATATTAATATTTGTTTATTATATATAAATTAATATAAATATTTATATATTAAATCAATTTATGAACTTTTGCTTTTATATATCCTTCCCCTCTTGATGGTGAATCAAAAAGGTTAACACTTGTTCTTCTAGAAGGTGGTGAATCAAATGTTGAAACTCTTGAAATTCTAGGTGGTGAATCATATGTAAAAACTCCAGAATTTCTAGAAATAGGTGGTGGCATGAGAGTTGACCCAAATGTTCTTTGTTTACTTCTAGATCTTTCTTTTCTAGGTGCACCAAAAATAGGTCTTTTATTTGCTGGAGCACCAGCAGGTGTTGGTGGTATAGTTGTTTGAGTTAATCTATCTTTTTCTTTTACAATTTGATTTGTTTCTGCTTCTGATAATGTTTCAGTTTCTTTTTTTGACGTTAATCCAAAATCAATTAACATAATTTTCTTATTTTCTTTGTCAATAAGTACATTATTATAATTAATTCTTACATATTCATCAATTAAATCTCCATGATAAAAACCGTTATCAATAAATTCTCTTAAAGTATTTTTAATAGATTCTTTATAACTCATTTTATAAAAATCTGCTTCATTTTTTAGGCTTACTCCAAAAGACTTAGTTTTCATTATATTATGTCCATCATATTCTATGATTTTAAATTCTGGGTGATATTTTTCTAATAATGTAGGAATATTCTGAATCATTTTATTATAATAACTTGCAACATGTGGCTCAATGTATTTATAATAGTGATCCTTATAAAATACTACTGCGTTTGCTGAATTTTGACTAATTTTAGGATATATTTTATGTTCAGCAAAGTATTTAGTTAATAATTCAACTTGTTTTTCTTGATTTAAACCACTAAATTTAACTAAATTATCATTAAAAATATTTGGTTTAGGTCGTCCTGTCGAAACTATACTAGTCATTATATATATATATATGAATATTTATATAAAATAAATATTTCAATTTTTAATGGATAAACTTTGTTTATCTATAGAATCAGAATGATTCAATTAATTTTTCAATATATAGATACACTATTTTAATTCATATTTTTTAATAAGTTCTAATGCTAATAGTATGTATTTTTCAATAGCTGAAGTTTTTAACATACCTTTATTTTTATTCCATGCATTATATTTTTGCTTGGCTTCAATTTGTACTGCCCATGGTTCAGATATGTTACAATCTCCAACTGTAACTTGCTTATATAAACCATATAATTGTAATTTTTCATCTGTTGTTGGATCTTTTTTTAGATTAACAACAAGTTTTGCGACTTGATCGAATTTTGATTGTAATTCTTCCATATATAAAAATATTAATTCATATATATTTAAGTTTATTCCATAAATGAGAAATAATCATTAATATCATCAGTAGGTGGGTTAAGAATTGTTTCAGATAATGATTTATTCATAAAGTTTTCTTTTTTAGGTTTTTTATTTTTTTTTACTTTAGGTGAATTTAGTAAAAATTGATGAATTAATGAGACTTTATTTTTATCTTTCAATAATTTTTTCCTTCTTGCTTTTTTTAGTCTATCTTCGATAGATTTAGTTTCTCTACCTGATAAAAGTTTAGCAATTTCTTTTTTATTCATAACAATTTTATTTGTAAGACTTTTTTTAAATGGATAATTATTTTCATTTCCATCCCCTGGTAAATATTTTTTATTAGCAAGTTCTTTAGATTGTAATTTTTGTATAAACATTTTAGAAAGATTAGGCTTTGGTTCTAATGGAAAGAAAACAAAGCATCTAACAAGAATATGATTTTCATAAGTATTTTTTTGAAATCCAGATTTATAGTAAGATTTATTACCTTTAATAGTATAATCAAAATAAATATCAAAAGTTAATGATACGTTATTGTTATGTAATTCTGCATAACTAGGGGAGACTTTAATAAGTTCAACTATATGCCTTTTATTAATTTTATTAAAATGTTTTGTAATAGTTTGAGCGATTTTAGTAGCTTCAGGAAGTTTTCTAGTTTTTTTTGTAGCATCAAGATAATCAATTTTATATGGATTTTTTGTTTTACTTTTATTAATTTTATTTTTTACTTTTTGAAGTATATTATTAAATATTTGTAATTGTGAATTATTAAGATTACTTTTAGCAGTATTTACATCAGATGATGGACTAAATATAGGATACAAATTTTTATATTGTGCTTGTAGGTCAAATAATTCTTTATTAGAATGAAATAATGAAAAAATTAGAATACATAATAATATTATAATAATAAAATCAGGATTATTCATTTATAATAATAAATATATTTTATATTATAAAATTATATTTGTTATATAATTATTAAATTTCTCCAACTCCTAATTGTACATCTTCATCTCCCATATCTTCTTGTTCACCTTCATCATCATCAACAAGCTGATCTGTATCCATACCATCATTAATTTCTTGATCGTCAAGTTTTTCATTTAATTTTTGTTCTTTTTCTTCTTCAGTTAATTTTTCTACAAGATCCGTATCTCCGTAGAATCCTATTCCAGTATCTGTATCTCCAATAATAATTGTTTGAGAATTAAGAATCAATTCAAATTTTATTTCTGCAGAATCATATTTAGAGATGTTAAAATTATAAAAATTCTGAGTAATATTTTCAATATAAAATTCAGCAGTATTAATTTGTAAATCTTTATTTATTTCAAGAATTTCAATAATATTTTTTAAAAATATATTGAAGAAATTATTAATTTCTTTAGTTTTGTTTATTATATCCAAAGGTCGATAATCTTTATTTTCTTTAAATTTATATTTAATATACATTTTATTTTGTAAATCTAAAATATTTTTAAAAATGTATTCATAATTATTTTTTTCTTGAAATAACTGAATATTTTCTAATTTAGGATTTGTATTTTTTTGTAGATTAATATTTGATATAAAATTTGCAACAAAAAATTTAATGTTATTAGTTCTATTTACAATAATATCATTTGCTTCTTCAAGAGTATATTTATATTTCATGTAAGTAAATCCCATATATAGCAATTTTTCTTTTATAGAATATCGAGGAATTAAATATCTCATTTTATTATTAGAATAAACTAAATTTTTATTTTTTTCAAAATATCCAATATAATTAAGTGTGTCTGGGTGAAATGCATAAAAATATTTATTAATTTTTATTGTAAGTATATTTTTATTAAATTTATTAATAATTCTAATTTGATCTTGAGGTATTAATAAAGGTTTTTTAAGGGGAGACGCTAAATGATTGAAATCGATATAATATACGAAATCGGAAATATTTATATCAATGTTATTTTTTTTTAATACTTTTCCAATATTATTCTTTAATATATAAATTAATTTATCTATATTATTTGAAATATCTTTAAAATCAATATCATTAATAGTTATTTTTGTAGATTTTGGAATATACGATTTATTAATTTTAATAATTTTTTTATCTGAAACCTTATTTATAAATTCATTTGCTTGTTTATAGGAAAATTTTTTTTTATTAATTAAATCTGATTTTAATTTATTACCTTTTTCATCATAAAATTTACTTAGCAAATTAGCATTTTCAACTATTAAATCTTTGAAAAATTTATCATTTAAATTTATTGTATTTGATTTTAAATTTTTACTAATAAGTTTATTAATATTTTGATTAGTAGTAATAAATAACTTTTCGTCTTTGAATTTAAGTTTACCATCTAGTTTAACATTAGGAATTTGAGATTTAATAAATTTTATTTTATTTTTTTTGAAATCTGTTTTTATCTTTGCCATACTTTTTTTTTTAACAAATTCAAGATATTCAGTTTTATTAATTACATTATTGAATACCTGTAATATTTTACCAGCAAAATATTCATACAAATATGATTTTTTCTTTTTCATAATAACTAGTAAAATAGAATTATACATATCAACGAATGTATGAATAATAGATTTAATTGTTTTAGCATCAAGAGTACTTGGTTCATTAGGAAACCATAAACCATATTTAGAAAGTGTACAACTCATCATAAATAAATAAAATTTTAAATTTGGAATATCATTTAAATTTTTTTTTGTACCTTTAAAATCAGAAATAATTTTAATATCTTTGAAAATAATATCTGAAAATTTCTCGAAAAAATAGTAATTACAATATTTATCATTTGTAGGTACATTTATAAAATTATTATAACTTAATCTAATTAAGAAGCAAAAAATTATTACAATAAATATATTATTTATTTTAATTTTTTTATATTTATCTGTATCATCTGATGAAAATCTAAATATATCATTTTCTAATTTGAATAAAAAGTAGTTACTAAAATCAGAATTAATACCATATTCTATAAATGCAGTTTTTTCTCTTTGTCGTCTTTTATTAAAATTATTAATTCTAAGAGTATTGTTATGAATATTGATAAAGTCAATTACTTCTTTAATAATTTCATTTCTATTCTTTTTACTATTTATATTTGCTCCTAAATAAATTTCAAAATTATAAAAAGATGCAATTTTTTCAACCATTTTATCAATATTTTTAATAGCCTTATTATATTTTTCATATTCTCTTAATTCTTCCAATGATCGTTCTGTTGTAAGGTTTATAGCCAATATGTTTGCAGAACCTGCTTGAAAGGATTCGGTAATATCATTTGATAAATTAAGTTGATATTTACAACTTTTACATATATATTTTTTATCTGAAAGAACAGCAAATTTTTTTATAAATTCAAAAAGTTTTTGATTATATTTATTAGGATTATTTTTTCTATCTCTAGTAAGATTTCTCCATGAAATAAAATGCTGACATGTATTATTATTAATAAAGTTATCATATTCAATATTTTCTTTTGGTTCACTTTCTTCAAAAGCATCTAGAATAAGTTTTTTAATTTTATCATCCTTTTTTTTCTCAACAGGTAATTTAATTAAATCATTAAATAATCCTGGAATGTAATCTTCTTTCATATCATATTCTTCTTTAATTTTTTCATTAAAATGTTTATTTATTTCAATTAATATTTTTGATTTATATTTACTATTTTTAATATATTTATGTGTATTAATTCTAAATTCTTGTAATTTATTATTTAAGTTATGAATATTTGTAAAACTATTTTTATAAGAGTCAATAATATTTAAAATTTTAGAAAAGAGAATATTTTCATAATTTTCAAATATTTTTACTAAGAAATCATTAATATTATTTTTATCTTGTTTACTAACTTTAAATACAAATAAAGTATATTTATTTTTTTCAAAGAATTTTTCTGATAGAAATAATTTCTCTATCATTTTTGATACTTCTTCAATAGATTTAATTTGCATATTATTATCTATATTTGTGATTTCACTAATACTGACACTTGGATGTTTAATTCCAAATGCAATTATATCTCCTGTAAAATCGTTAACAATAAATCTAGTTTGTAGTTTTGTTTTTTCAAAATTATCAATAGATGATGATCTAATTGCAAGCACTGGTTCATTTGTTTCATAATTTAGTATTAAATTTGGGTTATTAATAAAATTAATGAAATTATATTTACGATAAACTTCAAGAGATTTATATAGTTCATTATTTTCATTATTTATCATAAGTTTATTTTCAAGTTTAGCAAGAATTTTTAGTTCTAATAGTTCATCATAAAATGTTCCTTGTACATCTTGTAATATACTTGGAAATAAATTTTTGTTTTCTTTATTATTATTGTTGTAAAAATCTTGTTTATTTCTAATGTCTGATAATATTTTTTTAACAATAGTATCTTCTTTTTTTTCAGTTAATTCTTTATCTATATTATATTGCATAACACCAGTTTTATGAATTCTTTGAAAATCTTCTGTTATAGGTATTATTATTTTACTAAATAATATAAATTTCTTCTGTTTTATTGAATAATCTGTTAAATTTTGATTAGTAATTTGAAATAACATATCATAAAAATCATTTGCTTTATGCATGATTTCTTTTGGTAAAGAATTTAAAATAGTTGAATAATCTACTTTTGTTATATCTGTAGTAAAATATTGAATAGTTTTTTTTTGACTACTTTGTAGAATTTTTCTTTCAATACTATTAAAAATATTAATTCTGTAATCTTTAATGTAAACAAATAAATAAACTAAGAAAAATATTAAATACTCATCTTGATTTTTTTTATTTTTAATTAAAAATTGAATTTTATCTTCACCTAATTCTTTTAAAATATTTTTTATACTGAAAAATTCATCAGTATCAATTAATTCATATATTTCTATTAAATTTTCTTTTTGAAGAATAGTCTTAATTTTTTTATACAAGTCAATATATTTGAAAATATTTATATTTAATCTAGTATTATCAATATTGGCTTTAATAGATTCTTTACTATAAATGAAAAAATACAAATGAATACTAATATCAATTAATTCAAGTATAAGATTATTAATATTAGGATCATTAGAAATTTTATTAAGTTCTATTTTTATTTTATTCTGTATTTTTTCTTTGCTAAGTTTATTTTTTATATTTTGTTGTATATTAGTAATAGAATTAGATATAAATTTATCAACAATACTTATGTCCATATATATATTCTAGATAATTAAATCATTTATAAAACCTCATCGAAAATATTGTTTCATTATTGATATATATTTAAAATAATATTGATTATTGATTTAAACATGGATTATATTTTAAATACAATATTAAATTTAAAGAAGATAGATAATTATTTAGATCTAAAAAATTATTTATCCAGTTTGAATAATATAAATACATTAGAATCTGATGATTTTTTAGTAATAACAAGAAATAAAGATGTAGAAAACACAACTAAATTAGATTATAACTCATATTTCACAATAATTAGTAAAAGTCCATTTAGAATAATAAATACATTTTATGATTTTGTATATTTAAATAATGATTGTATAAAAATTTTATGCAAATCAAAATTATTAAATTACAAATTTGATATTTATGAATCTTTAGACGGTGATTTGTACTCTGTATTTTTTTATAAAGATAAATGGAGATTTATCTCATCAACAAATTTAAATTCAGATATGAATGAAGAACTAATTAAAAATACAATAGATATTGATTTATTAAAAGAAAATTTAAATGAAAATCAAATATACGTTTTCAAATTATTAAATTCAAATTTTATAAATATAATTGATTATTCATATAAATATGGTGATAGTTATAATTATTTATTTCATATTTCATCAAAATTAGATAATATATATTTGGATATATCAAATAAGCCATTAAGTAATATTGGTATAAAATATCGTGATAGATTATATGATTTTTCACTATTAGATAAAAATGATAAAAAAATTTTTACTCCAAAATTTAAAGGATTAGAAATTGATTTATATATAGATTCAAAGTATTATCATTTTCAGGTAGACTGTAAAGATTATATTTATGCTTTAAAATTAAAACCTGAAGAAAATAAATACAAATCATATTTGAAATTATATCAAAGTAATTTATTATTAAATCATTTAGAAAAATATGAATCTAATAAATTGATAATGAATATGAAAGAACCTTTTGATAAATATAATACTTTCGATGTAGTTGATCGTTCTATTAGAATTATTTCTTTAGAATTATTTGAATTATTTAAATTAGTATGGAATATAGCAGATACTAGTCATCGTGATACACAATTATATAATTTTTTACCAACTGAATATAAAGTTTTGCTATATAGAATTAAAGGTATATATTTTCAAAATAGACAAGATAATAATTTAAGTGAAGATAATGAGTATTTAGATGTTAATAACATTTATAATTATTTAAAAGTGGTTGAAAGTGATTTATTATATAAAATTTTCTTATGTAGAAAGAAAATTAAATCAATGTTAGAAAAAAGAAATGTAATGTCTTCAATTAATCGTTCTTTCAAAAACATTTTTTTAAAAATTAATAAAATAGACTTGAAAAAACTAGCAATTTTTACAAATTATTTATATCCAGATGTAAAAAAAATTGAGGTATAAAAATTTTAACTTAAATATTTAAAGATTTAAATATTTAATTAAAGATGCAAGACACATATTTTAAATGCAATGAAAATTTTAAAAAACATGAATATTTTGATACGATGGAAGATCTTAAATATGAAATATTAAAAGGTATATATGCAAAAGGCTATCAAAATCCTAGTAAAATACAAAGTGTTATAATAGAGCCAATGTATAAAACTAAACGTGATGTAATAGCACAAGCACATTCTGGTACAGGTAAAACAGCAGCTTTTACAATATCTACATTACAATTATTAGATAAAACTGTAAAAAATACTCAAATATTAATTTTATCCCCTACACGTGAATTAACTGAACAAACATATTTAGTTTACAAAGATTTATCAAAATATATGAAAATTAATGTACATATGAGCATTGGAGGAACAAACCGTTATCAAGAATTAAAAAAATTAAAATATGAAAAACCACATGTTGTAATAGGTACACCAGGTAGGGTTTTTGATATGATAAGAAGTGATGTATTGAGTTTAGATAATTTAAAATGTATTATTTTAGATGAAGCAGATGAAATGTTAAATTTTGGGTTTAAACAACAATTATATGATATTTTTGAACATTTACCAGAAAATGTGCAAGTTGGATTATTTTCTGCAACAATGCCTCAAGAATGTTTAAAAATATCTCAAAAATTTATGAGGGATCCAATAACAATGCTAGTTAAAGCTGATCAAATGACATTAGATGGTATTAATCAATACTTTATTAATGTTGGAGATGAAAAAAATAAGTTTTTATTTGTGTGTGATTTATTTAAAACTACAAGTATTCCTCAAGCTATTATTTTTTGTAATTCAAAAGTTAAAGTTGATTGGCTAAAAGAAGAAATTGCTAATGCACTTTTAGGAGATGATAAAGATGGAATTACAGCAAATTTTATAGGTTATATTCATGGAGATATGGAAAAGAATGAGAGAAAAAAAGCTTTAGAAGATTTTAGAGCTACACAAACAAGAATATTAGTTACCTCTGAATTAATTAGTAGAGGTATTGATATACAACATGTTAAATTAGTAATAAATTACGATTTACCAAAAGTAAAAACTAATTATATACATAGAATTGGTAGATCAGGTCGTATGGGTAGAAAAGGTATTGCTATTAATATTATTAATTCAAATGAAATAAAATATTTAATTGATATAAGAAACCATTTTCATACACAAATTGATGAATTACCTGAAAATTATGTTGGTTTATTTTAAATAAATTATCTAAGATTTATTATAATTATGACACATTTATATAATAAATCTGATTTAGAACTAATTGAAAAAAATATGCCAGATATTGTAAAAAAACATAAAAAATTAAAATTCCAAAATATAACTGTCGATATTAAAGAATATGAAAGAAATATGTCATTAGTAAAAAAATTTATTCGAGACAAGGGCTTGATTGTATATGGAGGGTACGCACAAGATCAACTATTAAAATCAAAAGGAAAACCTGGGATTTATGATAGATATTCTGGATCAGATATTGAATTCTATTCTCAAAATTACGTAAAAGATATTATTGAATTAGCTAAGTTATTTCATGAAAAAAAATGGGGAGGTTATTTAGGTGTTCGTGTTAGAGAAGCTACTCATATAGGTACTTTAACTCTAACTGTTAATGGTTTTGGTTACGTAGATGTTACATATGTACCTAAACATATATATCAAAAATTACCATACATCTTAAAATATGGAATGAAATTTATTCATCCATTAATAAAAACTATTGATTTTTATCGTGTATTCACTGATCCTTTACTATCCTATTTTAGATTAAGTGAAAAAAGTGAATTTTCTAGATTTAAAAAAAATTTAGAAGCTTGGAAATTAGATGATTTAATTAAAATTAAAAAAGAATTTCCTAAAATTAATATTTTAGATAATAAAACTAGTAAACTTATTCGAGATATGATAGTTACTAGATCATCATCTCTTATTCTTATAGGATCATACGCAACAGAATATTTTAAGCACCATACAAATGATAAAACTGTTTTAAGAATACCTTTTTATGAAGTTCTTAGTTCAAATTATGTTCAAGATGTTCATTATTTTAGAAATGAATTAGAAAAAATTCGTTCAGGTACCAATTTTATATCTACTAAAGAGTATCATCCATTATTTCAATATACTGATAGACGAATTGAGTATTATCTTGAAGAAAAATCTGGAAAAAAACAGTTAGTATTAGTTATCTATAAAGTAAAAGATATTTGTTTACCTTACTATAATTTACCTCAAAAAAAATTAGATATAGGTACTTTTCAGTTAACTCTTTTGTTTGCATTTATTAATTATTTGATTTATACTCATCTTTTTACTGATAAAACATTACATGATTTATATTCATATATTATTTATATTTTAATCTCTACCAGAAATGAATACTTAAAATCAAATAAAAAATCCGTACTTGATAATACTCCATTTAAAGAATTTACATTCGATTGTAAAGGTAAAGCAGTTGACTTTGCACGAAAATCTACTATTGAAAGAACTAATGCTAGACATAGGCGTGGCGATAAAGGTCCATTTATGTATGCATACGATCCATCTAAAGATGGTGAACCTAATTATAATCAAAACGTTCAACCATTAACAGATATTAGTGGCTTGATAATAAAAAAATCAACATCCCTTACCTTAAATCAAAAAGTAGATCCAGAAAAAATGCATTATATTTATGACTAATAAATAAAAGAAAATGTATTATCTTATTTTACGACAAACTTTGTAATAAAATAAGAGCTTTGGAAGCAGTAGTCTCTGCTATTTCCTTTTCTTTCTTCTCAATCGCTTTTCGCACTGGGGGGCATATTTTACATTTTTTGTCTTTACAATGATGGTAGTGTCCTAAGATGTATCTTGAGGATAAGCAATGTTTAAAATTACAATTGTTGTCCTTGCATTTAGATATGTGTTCCCACAACTCCTTTGCACGATTGCAATGTAGAACGCACTTCTTATTATTACAATGTGATGCATGCCATAGCAAAATAATACGACTTTGTTTTTGTAGTATTATTTTTTCTTCTTTTTGTTTCTCATCTAACTTTGGCTTTTTTGCAACACGGGGTTCATTTTGTGGTACTTTTCTCTTTACCCTAAATTTTGGGTTATTTATATTTTTCTTATTAGTCATTATATAGAATTGAGTTAAAATGCTTTAGTACTCACTTTTTATTCATAGTATAAGATATTCAGATGTATTATTTTTCAATTTTTAATAAAACATAGTTTTATTAAAACTGAATTTATTATCTACCAAAACCATCCTTTTTTATCATCTTCTTCTAAAAATTTATCATTTTCTTTATCTACTTTTTGTTCAATTAATTCAACTTCTTTTGGTTCAGTAGGAACTTCATCTTTAACTTCATCTAAGTAACCATCATTTTCATTATCTTCATTGTTCATATTTTCTTTAAAATATTTACTGTGAAAAATATAAAACGTGTATAAAGCCGCAACAGCAAGGAAGATATACATATATAAATAATACATATTTATTTTTTATATATTTTTTAGCAAGTTAGGTTTTCATGGACCCATTTTTTTATTTTGTAATTTATAGGATTTAATATTGTTTCTAATCCGTATATATATTCTTGTCTATAATCATCGTTTTCTTCTTCTTCTATTATAACTAATGCATTATAAACCATTCTATATATATTATCAGTGTATAGTACTTTAATGTTTTCAAAAACGTTATCCATATTAATAGTATTTGCATTATTTTCTTTAAATATTTCTTCTTTTTCTAAATCTAATACATTTTTATATAATGATAATGTTTGTGTAATTGATTTTTTATCTGATTGTGCATAAGTTTCAATTAAACGATTTAATCCATTTTTTGCTAACCTAAGAATACAAACAGTAATTTTGTTATTAGGATCTTTATACCATTTCATATATCTTCTTATAGCATGAAACAAATAATATAAATCGTCTTTATTATCATTATTCCAATATCTCCATGCACCTTGAAATAATGTTGGTTTTTGTAATTTAAGGATATTATTAGAAATACTGATTTTAGTACCAACAGGACAGAAACTAACTAATGCTAATTGAACCATAACTTGGAATGGTTCAAGAATTAAATCTGATCTTTCTTTTTGTTGAGTAGATAAAAATTCCATATATAATATACATTATTCTATTTTAAAGTAGTTTTTATATTATTATTAATAATAATATAAAAATTGAAATTATATATTTAAATATTTATTCTTTTATAAAATAAATATGTACAGAAAAGTTTATAAAAATAAATCCGATATAGTTATACAAAATGGTCATGAACAATTGTTAATACCATTTAATCCTGCAAATAGATTAATAATGCCTTATGATGTAGAATGTATTATAAAGAAATTTGGAGAGACTATAGAAGTAAAAAATATAAAATTTTATAGAGAGGCTTTAACTCATAAATCTTATGTTGATAAACCTGAATATCATAATCCAAAAATATTAGAAGAATATACAGATATAATAAATAAATCTATTAAATTACAGCCAAAAAGCAATGAGCGATTAGAGTTTTTAGGAGATACATTTATTAAATCAATTTTCAGTGATTATTTATTTAAACGTTATCCAGATGATTCTGAGGGATATATGACTAGATTAAAGATGACTATGGAGTGTAGAGATTCATTAGCAATGTTAGCAAGAAGAATTGGTTTAGATAAATTTTTGATACTAAGTATACAGATTGAAGAATCTTCAGGAAGAACATCAGATAAATTACTAGAAGATTGTTTTGAATCATTTATCGGTGCATTAGAATTGGATCAAGGTTTTGAATTAGTAAAAAAAGTATTAAATAATTTATTAGAAAATGATTTTGATTTTTCTGGATTACTATACAATGATAAAAATTATAAGGATGCTTTAATGAGATTTTATCATTCATGCAAATGGTCTCATCCTAAATATACAGAATTAGATCATAGTGGTCCTACTAACATGAGGATATTTAGATCAGGTGTAAAAGATAATAATGATAATATAATAGCACGTGGAACTGGAGGTACAAAAAAAGCTGCAGAGCAAGCAGCAGCAAAAAAAGCATTAATACATTTTCATCAATTAAATCAAGATCAAATATTTGAAGAAGATGATACAATGTATTAAGATTAAATTAATTAAATTATAATCTTAATATAATTATATGTCTGAAAAAGACTCTGGATATAAAGATAAATTTATAGATTTACAAAGAAATGGTAGATTATTTCCATCATGGATAATGATGAATTTTAAAAAATATAAATTACCAGCTATTTTACAGAAACCTGGTAAAGATCCATGTAATGTAAAAAAAACCAAATTGGAATTAAGAAAATATCAGCTATTTTTAGCTTCATATTTAGATTATAGGAGTCCATATAGAAATATTTTAATTTATCATGGTTTAGGTTCTGGTAAAACAGCATCGGCGATTAATATTTATAATATGCTTTTTAATTATAGTCCAAGATGGAATGTATTTATTATGATACCTGCTAGATTAAAAAAGAATCCTTGGATGACTGATTTAGATTTATTTGTTCAAGCAAAAAATAAAAAGGAGCGTATGAAAAATATTATTTTTGTACATTATGATTCACCTTTTGCAGATAGAGATTTTTTAAATGCTGTAAAACAAGCTGATTCTTCAAAGAAGAATATTTATATATTTGATGAAGCTCATAATTTTATCCAAAATGTTTATAATAACATGATTTCTAAAACAGGAAGAAGAGCAATAACTATATATGATTATATAAAAAACGATGTTAAAGAAACAGAAACATCTAGAGTAGTATTGTTATCAGGTACTCCGGCTGTAAATGATCCATTTGAATTATCGATAATATTTAATTTATTACGTCCTGGTATATTTCCTTTATCTTATACAAAATTCTCTGAGTTATATATTTCAAGTAATAAACTTATTGCTGAAAAGAAAAATATGTTTCAAAGACGTATATTGGGATTAGTATCATTTTATTTAGGATCAACACCTGATTTATATGCAAAAAAAAATATTAAATCAGTTTCTCTAGTAATGGATCCATATCATCAAGAGGTTTATAATTATTATGAAGATATTGAAAGAAAATTAGAACGAAAAGCAGCATTGAGTAGAACTTCTTCAAATGTTTATAGATCGTATACAAGACAAGCATCAAATTTTGTATTTCCTACATTAAGTGGTAAAATATCAGGTGAAAATAGACCTAGACCTGGTCAGTTCAGGTTATCTGAGAAAGAAATTGAACAATTGGAAGAAGGAATACAATTTGAGGCAGATAAAAAAAAAGCAAAAAAAGAAGCAACTATATCTGCCTTAAAAGAGTATACATTATTAATAAAAAAATATTTATTAGGATTGAAAGATTATTTTAAAAATTTATCAAATAAAGATAAATCTAAAAAACATACTGTAATAGATGATATTAATATTTATTTAAAAAAATATAAAAATAATTTTAAAGATTATTGGAAAACTGAACAAAAAAAATCATTTTTACTAAAAGCCATGTATGCTTCATCTTGCAAAATGGTTGCAATTATATTTAATTTATTATCTACAGATGGACCAGTAATAGTTTATTCAAATTATGTTAAAATGGAAGGATTAGAAATATTTAGAATATATTTAGAATCGATTGGTTTTAGTCATTATGGTTTTTCAAAAGGAACTGATTTCAAAAGATTTGTGGAATATACAGGAGCTATAGATAGAGATAAGAGAGAAAAAGGTAGAAGTGTTTACAATGATAAAAAAAATATTAATGGAAAATTGGTTAAAGTAATGCTTATTTCACCAGCTGGATCAGAAGGTATTTCTCTTTTTAATGTAAGGCAAGTTCATATTTTAGAACCATATTGGAATGAAGTTAGAATTACACAATTAATTGGTCGTGCTATAAGAGCTTGTTCACATAAAGATCTACCAATTAATAAGAGAAAAGTAGATATATTCCGATATAAAGCAATTAGAGCAAAAGGAAAAAACACAACTGATCAATTAATGGAAGAACACGCTTTAGATAAATATAATTTAATTGAATCGTTTTTAAAAACTATGAGAGAAGCTGCTGTAGATTGTGAATTATTTAAAGAACATAATAAATTATTAGAAGATGTTCGTTGTTTTCAGTTTAATAAAGACGATATAATAGCTCCATATGTAGGTCCTGCATATATAGAAGATATAGATCAAGATGAAAAAATAAATAGTGGTTTAAATGCTCCTACTACAATATTGAAAAGTAGTAAAGTTTATAAAGTAAAAGTTGTGAAAGAATTAAAGAAGGACAAATATTCTTCTCCTTTATACTATTGGTATGATCCTGTAGATAAAATTTTATTTGATGTAGATCTTAATTTCCCAGTTGCAACTGTCAAATTAGATGATTACAATATTCCAGAAATGTATAAATCAAATTACATTATAGGTAGAATGTTAAGCATACCAAAATTATCAATTATTAATTAACAATAAACATTCTTATCTATTTCAGGTATAATAGTACCTAATTTAAATAAAATATGATTTTGATAATTACTATATAAAGGATGTCTGATATATACAGAAGGTGATTTAAGTGATACTAGACCATTAACATATTCATCAGTAGGTACATTTTTTACCCAATTAGCATCATTTAAATTATCCATAGTGAATACATTTCCAAGATTATCTCTAAAACTAATTGTTAGTTTTTTTATATTTCCTAATTCAGAAAATCTAAAAATCTTATCTACATTTGCAGTATGATAATTAGAAAATTCTCCTCTTGTTTGATATTGATATAAAGTATTAAAACAATTATTAATTTTATCTGATGTTGAATATTCATTTATATCATTAATTTCTTCAATATTAACAGTTAGGAATGGAATTTTTGTTAAATCTTTTATTTGAGTTTTTGTATACTTGTATTTTACAACTGGATTATTACCTTTTCTAGACCAATTATATACACAGTTAGCTTCATTACCATCTATAATTAAAAATTCTATATCACAATCAGTACCATCATTTTCAAAATGGATAATTTTTAGTGTTTTACCATCTGTTACAAGTGTTTGATCATCTGTAAAAGTTGAATTACAATTAACACTTACTTCGAATGTTGTCATTACTGTTTCATCTGTAGTTTTAATAATATTATATAGTTTAGTTGGTAATATTGTTAATTCTAATTTAAAATATCTGATGTGGTCAAAATCTGTTTTTATATGTGGTTTAGGATCACCAGGAATAATTTTTGTGTTACCATTTGATTGTTTTATTACTGATTTATCCATTGGATTAAATCTTACTGTATATGAGTAAGGATTTAGGTAAAATTTAAAGTCTCTATCATAACTGTTAATTGTCAATGCATGTTCTTGTATTGTTTCATTAGTAATAGCTTTTGTAATATTATTATATCTAATTTTTGATAAATCAGGTTTACAATTAGGTAATAATTGACTTACTGTATCTGCATTCGGAATATGAATAGAATTATCTGGTTGAGACATTGGTACATTACCAGTATTATAATTATGTTTTGCTTTTTCTAGAAACGGTTTTAAATTATGAATTGCATTATTATGATAAGTTAATGGATGCATACCAAATTCTTTAAAATTAGCTCTAGAAACATTACTATGAAAAGTATTTGTTGGTCTAATTTGTCTAGTATTACTGTGATACATGGTATTACTTTTTGCTATTTTTTTCTTATCTGCCATTTATATATATATATATATTTTATTAATTATGTTTAAATATATATAAATACATATTAATTAAATTAAATAATTATGGACAAAACTAAATTTATTAATAAAAAAAATATAGGCTATGTAAATTATTTAGTTAATAATACTTTAGGCCTTACAGATCTTACAAAAGATGATAAAAAATTTATTATTACTACATTGGTTAAAAATATGGAATACGTATATGGTAAATTAAATCATAATAAAATTAATAAAAGAAATTTTAAGGGAGCTGAAGAACAATTTAATCAATTAACTTATAAAAGAACAATAAAGGAATTACAACAAAATCTTGCAGAAAACGAAGAACAACAGGAACAGGAACAATCATCACAAAATATACAACAAGTTAAAATGCAACGAGATCAAATTAATAATACTCAATCTATGAATTATATGGATCATCCTACAATGATGGGAAATAATAGTATCCCTAATATGGAAGAAGTTAGAATGTCTAGAGATATGGTTACAAATAATAATGCTCAAATTAAATATTTAGATCATCCAGAAATGAATTTAAAAACAAGATCTAATGATTTTCATTCTAATTTTGAAGATACATACAACGTAAATAATTCTTTTGATCATGATCGTTTATTGAAAACAAGAGATGGACCTCAATATGTTGATAGACAAATGGCAGTTAATTCAAGACATGGTTTAGACGAAAGATCATCTAATATGTCTGCAAATGATCGATTTAATGAATTACAACAAGCTAGAGAAACTGAAATTAGGCAAAGACAAGCAAGACCACCTACTCCTGAATTTATAAAAAATAATCGTGAAAAAGAAAGACAAACATCCCAACCATATCAAGAAGAAACAAAAAATTTAACACAACAACAGCAAAATCATGAAAATAATTTTGGTTTGGAAGGAGTTGGAAATGATGATAATTTAGGATCATTAGATAATTATGGAGCATCTTTAGCACCAAAAAATGTGTCAATTGATGAATCTATTTCAGTTGAAGATCGTTTGAAACAAATGGAAGCAGAAAGAGGTAATATGACAATGCCTCCCGCTATGAATGATAAAACGTATAATAGAAACATGAGTATGAGTAATCGTGTAACTACAACAGATACAACTACACAAATGGAATATGAAAGACAATCTCAACGAGAAAAATGGGAAAATGAAAATAAAAATTTCAATCAAAAACAGTTTTCAAATACTATTACTATTAATACAGATGTACAAAAACCTATTCCACAAAAACAATCTAATTATTCTCAAAATAATACTAATTATGATGAATTGTTTAATTCTAAAATTTCTGAAGTAAAAGACGAATTTTATAATTCATTAAATCCTCTTATTCAAAATACTAATGCATTACAAAATGAAATTCAATATTTAAAACAACAATCATCTTCTACTGATTATTCAAAGCAGTTTGATTTGTTGAATAAAAATTTTCAATTATTAAGCAATAAGACATCACAGATAAAAGAAGTACAGTCAAAAGAATTAGAAGCATTATCTACTCAATTTAGTAATTTCTATACTGAAATTAATAATAGAATTGAAAGATTATCAAATAATAGTAAAATTAAAGAGAAAAAATATTTATTAGATGAAGATAATTACAATAAAAATAATAATGAATTTATTTTAGATTTAGAATCTGATTTACAGAATGGTAAAGTAAAATTATTAGATTTCGAAATAAATGATCAAATGAATATTATAGATTTACATAATAATAGACTTTATTTTAAAATTCAGCACTCTGAATCATCTAATACAAAAGATGAAGAAGAAGATCAAGAAATAGAAATTAATTCTATTGTAATTGAACCAGGAAATTATTCTCTTGATGAATTAATTTCATCATTAAATGAAAAATTAGAAAAATTTAATTTACAATTTGAAATTAAATCTAATTATTTGAGTATAAAATTAAAAGATGATCCAGATGTTAAAAGTTTCAGTATTTATAATTTAGATAATTCAATATTGCCATTTATAGGATTTAAATTAAAAAAATATGAAAGTGCTATATCATATACAGGTGAAAATCATCCTAAACTAGAAAAACCTAAAATTTTTGTAATTTATTTAATTGATAATGAAAACACATTAACACAGATTGCAAAATATTCATTAAAATCAAATACAATTTTCATGGAAGAATATATTTATAATAATTTGGATAAACTTAGATTTAAAATTAAATTAGAAAATGGATATACACTTTCATTAAATAATATTTGTAATTTAGAATTATCTATAACGTATATGCAATCAGATACGTTTTTAGATGAAAATTCTGATTCAACATATTCATTTGTTAATTAATTTAAAGAGTTCATAAGTATTTTATTAACTACATATGAATAAAAATTCTGATTATGCTATAGGAATAGATTTAGGTACAACATTTTCTTGTGTTAGTGTTTGGAAAAATAACAGAGTTGAAATATTAGCTAATGAATTTAGTAATAGAATTACACCATCATGTGTTGCTTTTACAGAAAAAGAAAGATTAATTGGAGAAGTTGCAAAAGCACAAATATTATCAAATCAAAAAAATACAATAACAAACGTTAAGAGATTGATGGGTTATACATATGAAACACTTATTAATGAATTAAGTTTAAAAGAATTTCCTTACAAAATTATTAATAAAGATAATTTTATTGGTATTAAAGTTTCATATAAAAAAAAAGATTTGATTCTACAACCAGAAGAAGTTAGTTCTATTATTTTACAAAAAATGAAACGTATTGCTGAAAAATATTTAGGTCAGCAAGTTTCAAAAGCTGTTATAACTGTTCCTGCATACTTTAACGAAAGTCAACGCCAATCTACTATTGATGCAGGTAGAATTGCTGGTTTGGAAGTTTTAAGAATTATTAATGAACCTACTGCAGCTGCTTTAGCATATGGATTTAATGAATTAGATCCTAAAGTTAAACAAAATATTTTGGTATATGATTTTGGAGGTGGTACATTAGATTGTTCTATTTTAACTATTAGTAATGGTGTTTTTAATGTTAGATCTACTTCTGGTGATACCTATTTAGGAGGTGAAGATATTGATAGACTATTAGTTGATTATTGTATTGATCAATTTAAAAAAGAAAATCAAATTGATTTAAAAACTGTTAAGAATACAAAAAGAATTATTGCTAAATTAAAAACAGAATGTGAAAGAATTAAAAAAGTTTTATCTATTAATAAAACTTCTACTATTAGAATTGATAATTTATACAGTAATAAAAATTTAGAATTAAAAATTACTAGATCTAAGTTTGATTCTATTTGTAGAAAACTTTTTAAAAAAGCATTTGAACCAGTTCTTATTGCACTCGATGAATCATGTTTAGATAAAACTGATATTAATAAAATTGTTCTAGTTGGTGGTAGTTCTCGTATTCCTAAAATACAGCAACAATTAATTGATTATTTTGGAGAGATATTATGCTTTGGCATTAATGCAGACGAAGCTGTGGCAACCGGTGCTGCTATACAAGCAGCTTTATTAAATAATCAAAAACTTACAAAAATGAATAATGTATTATTACTTGATGTATTACCTTTATCACTTGGTATTGAAACATCTGGAGGTGTTTTAACTAAAATTTTATCTAGAAATACAAAATTACCATGTAAAAGTACACAAATTTATAGTACAGCTGTTGATAATCAACCAGGTCTTACTATTAAAATATTTCAAGGTGAAAGAACATTAACTGTTGATAATCATAAATTAGGAGAATTTAATTTTTTAGGTATTCCACCCATGAAAAGAGCTGAACCTAGAATAGAAATTACATTCGAAGTTAATTTAGATGGTATTTTAGTTGTCAAAGCATTAGAAACTACTACTAATAAATCTAAAGAATACACTGTTATGGATAATAAAACTAAATTATCTGATAAACAAATTAATCAAATGATTGAACAAGCTAAAGAATTTCATGATTTTGATATAGAATTATTAGATTTAATTGAATCTAAAAATAGATTAGAAAATCTTGCTTATCATATTAAAAATCAAATTGAAGATGAAATGTTAGATGAAAAATTAGAAAAAAATGATATTAGTCTGTTGCAAAATAAATCTGATAAAACATTAGAATGGCTATATGAAAATCAAGATGAAGATAATGATGTGTATAGGAAAAAATATGACGAATTAGAATTAGAATTCAAGAATATTCTTTCTAAACAAATTATTTATACTGATGATACTGATTTATCTGAAACTAAAATGTTTGTGAATCCTATTTAATAAAAAATATTTTCTTTATTAAATTTATTTTCTTAATTTATGTACTTTTACAACTATTTTCCCTTCAGCTCCAAATAAATTAGCAATAGCATCGCCCATTTCTTCTGCTTCTGCTTCTTGTAACTTATTTTTAACTTGAACAAAATCAAAGTTATTTGTTTTTAATAAATCTTTCATTTGTTTATCAGTTTTACCATATTTAGTTTGTAAGGTATTCATTTCAATTTGATTTCTTAAATTATAAAACATATATTCCTTAACATCATTTCTGCATTTATCTAAAGTATAATTTTCTGCATCTAATCTTGCTTTTTCTAGTTCGAATCTTTGTTTTCGTGCTTCTATATTTTCTTCTAATTGAGCTTTTGCCAATTGTTCCCGTTGTTTTGCACTCCTTTGAGATTCAGTTAATTGATCTGTTGCTAATTGTTCCCGTTGTTTTGCACTCCTTTGAGATTCAGTTAATTGATCTTTTGCTAATTGTTCCCGTTG
>Ga0163109_10000970_pt1 | contig 22674 bp, 23 predicted proteins | sample CRUFie1St13metaG_FD_108704 | JGI IMG/M metagenome (GOLD analysis project Ga0163109, IMG submission 108704) | Marine microbial communities from the Costa Rica Dome - CRUD Field 142mm St13 metaG | ecosystem: Environmental > Aquatic > Marine > Oceanic > Photic zone | place: Costa Rica: the Eastern... | reverse complement strand
GAGTTTACTTCCATGACATTACCACAGCTACAAGTCGCCTTAATTAGTTGATATTTTGGATGTAGTTCTTTTTTCATTTCTAATTTATAGATTGTGAATAATATCAAATAAATTTTCTATTACAATGATTAGATGAATTTTGTTGAAGTAGCACTCTCAACCCCCCTAAGATCAACTTTTACGTATAAAAATACTGAAAACTTATCCTTGATTGGCAAAAGGGTTATTGTTGAGTTTGGAAGAAGACAACTTATAGGAGTGGTTATTGATGAAAATGTCAGAGTTAAGAAAGATATTAAAGTCAAAAATATTGAGGAAGTTCTTGATTATGAGCCAGTTTTGTCTCCACATACCATTAGTAGGGCAAAGATAATTTCAGATTATTATTTCCATCCGATTGGAGAGGTAATTTTTACTTTTTTGCCAACTCTCTTACGCAAAAAAAAGAAACTAGTTGATCTCGATAAGTATAAAAAAGATTACTCCTTAGAAAAATTGGCTAAGCCTAAACTGCCAAAATTAACTGAAAGCCAGTCTGTATGTTATGAACAAATCTCTGTCTCAAACCAAGAAGAGTTCCTTCTATTTGGTGTAACTTCTTCTGGCAAAACTGAAATTTACAAACACATAATAAAAGACTACCTTGCGAAGGGTAAGAGTGTACTTGTTTTGGTGCCAGAAATTTTTCTAACTCCACAGATATTTAAAAGCCTTAAAAAGTCATTTAGTGATTACGTTGAAATTTTTCATTCTGGTTTAACAGAAATTCAAAGATACAAAGTTTGGCTTGATGCTTGTAGTGATAGCCCTAAGGTTTATGTTGGGACAAGATCAGCTATTTTTTTACCAATAAAAAATCTTGGATTAGCAATATTTGATGAAGAGCACGATCAATCTTATAAACAAAATGAAGGGCTTAGATATGATTCAAAGAAAATTATCAAATTAATTTATGAAAAGGGCACAAAATTGCTGCTCTCTTCAGCGACACCATCACTACAAAATTTAAAAAGGGCTCAGGAAAAAGAAATTGACTCCTTCGTTTTAAAAACAAGATATGGAGATTTTAAACATCCCGAATTTAAAATAATTTCAATACAAAAGAAACGACTCATAAATGGAATATCAGATGATTTGGTTAAAGAAATTAGTCATACACTTAAGCAAGGCAACCAAGCTCTAGTTTTGCTGAATAGGAGAGGCTATGCACCTATTTTCTTTTGCGAATCATGTGGTTGGATTGCAAAGAGTAGTTGTTGTGACTCAGAATTAGTTCTACATAGATTGGATAAAAGATTAAGGTGCCATCGATGTGGCACTTCATGGAGTTTGCCAAAAGAATGCCCAAACTGTAAGTCGCAAAGTTTTGATTTTAGAGGAGTTGGAACTCAGCAGTTAGAGGAAAAATTATCTTTGAACTTTCCAAATATTCCTGTAGTAAGAATTGATAGAGATTCAATTAGTAGTAAGGCTAGGAGAATTAAAAGCAACATTCAAATTCATAAAAAAGACCCAAAGATATTTATTGGAACTCAATTGCTGGCAAAAGGGCACGATTTTAAAAACCTATCAACAATAATTGTTCTCAACCTAGATTTTGGGTTCTTCGGAGCTGATTTACACATGCAGGAACAAACAGCTCAGCTATTAATGCAGGTTGCTGGAAGAGCTGGAAGACGAGGGAATGAATCCAAAGTTTTTCTACAAACCAGATTGCCTGACCACCCATTGCTTAAAAAATTTATAGGGTCTGATTATGAAGATGTTGCAAAAAGTATGCTATCTGAAAGAAAAGCTTTAAGCCTGTCACCTTATGTCAATCAAGTATATTTGAAAGCTGAAGATGCCAATGCTGAAAGGTTAAAAAAATTTCTGGTGAGTGCAAAAAATACAATCGCTTCAAGAGATGTTGAAACTTATGGCCCATTTGAAGGCCCTATTCAAAAACAATCTTATAAGTATCGAATGTTTTGTATAGTTCAATCTCAAAATAGAAAATTACTAACATCATCTATTTCAGATTTTGTTAATGAGGCCGAAAAAAATAAAAGATCTATTTCTAGTTGGTCTTTAGATATTGATCCTGGTAATGCAACCTAAGAATTCTTTGCTATCACTTGCAAATTCAAAAATTCTATCTGTGTTCTTCATTTGGATTGAAATTCTAATTTCAATGACATTGTCATAGCCCTCTAAAATTTGCGGCCACTCTATAAACAGTACTCCTCTCTTAGTAAAATTTGGCTCTAAACCAATCATTTCAAAGTCATTGGGATTATTTAATCGATATAAATCTGCGTGATAAATTTCCAAGTTTCCAACATTATATTCTTCCAGAATTGAAAAAGTAGGACTTTTCACAGGCAAATTCCATCCTAGATTTTGTAAAATTTCTCTTACAAGAGTTGTTTTCCCAGTTCCTAAGTTACCTTCCAAATAAAATACTAAAAATTTTTGATTTTGATTAATAAAACTAGCGATTTCTTTTGCAATTAACTGGGTATCATCTAGAGATTTTGCAATTAGTTTCATTAAAAAATAGTTTGCGAGAGATTGATATACTCTTTTCCAACAACATCGCGCTTAATATGAGTAACTAATTCGTTGTAGTCCTCTGGATTTGACACAAAGTCTACATTATCAACATTTATTACAAGAAGCGGTGAATCATAATAGCTGAAAAAAAATCCAGAGTACATTTCACAGATTTTTTCAAGGTATTCCAATGAAATCTGTTCCTCATATACTTTTCCTCTTTCTTTAACACGATTTAAAAGTTGCTTTGGTGATGCTTGAAGATAAATTACTAAATCTGGTTTGGGGCTATTGATATAAAATTTTGATTTTACCTCTTCAAATACTTTATATTCATCAGCAGAGAGGTTAAGCCCTGCAAAAAGATCTTCTTTTTCAAAAATAAAATCTGAAACTATTCGCTGCTCTATAAGACTTTCAGAAAAATATTTATTTAATTGATGTGATCTTTGCATAACGAAATGTATTTGAGCAGCAAAAGCAAATTTTTGTTTATTTTCATAAAAGTCCTTCAAAAAAGGATTCTCATCAGGTTGTTCAAGACATAGTTGGTGCCCAAAATCAGCCGATATTTTTCTTGCAAGTGATGTTTTGCCTACTCCTATCGGGCCTTCAACAGCAATATATGAAGGAATTTTATCTTGGTTCACGTCGTTTCCTGTAAATATTTAACATCTTTATCTTCTTATCATAATTCGACTCATAAAACTCTTTCCACCATTTAATTCGCTCCTTAAGATTTGGTTCAATGGATTCTCTAACCTCAAGAAAATCAAAAGATGCTCTGTATCTTATATTTTTTGAAAAGTTAATTGATTTCTTCCCAATCTTGTTAAATCGTATTTGGTACATCCAAACATCTTTTATAAAACTTATAAATCTTCTTGGAATAGCACTAATCGTCTGCTGCTTTCTGATAACTGAACTTACGCTCTGATAGTATTTTCTAAAGTTCAATTTAGTATCAATAGCAGATTCCTCAAAAATCCTTGGCCAAAGCAGAGTAGCAAATAAAAAACCAGGGTTTAGTTTTTTGTTATTTCTATACCTGCTATCAGTATTAGAAAATGTTTTTAGAAAAAAATTACCAAAAACTTTTGGATCATTTGTTGAGTGAGGAAATAGAATATTAAAGATTTGATGTTCACTTAACAATTCATAAGATTTTTCTGCGTGCCCTGAGAGGAATAATTTAATTATTTCCTCATAGATCCTGGCAGGTGGCATTTCAGAAAGCTTAGTTTTATGCTTTTCAATAGCTCTGAGGGCACCTTCTTCAATAGAGAAGTTTAATTTTGCAGCAAACCTTATTGCTCTGAGGATTCTCACAGGATCTTCCTGTATCCGTGTTTCAGGAACACCAATAAACTTAATACTTTTGTTCTTTAGATCTTTTATCCCGGATGTGTAATCTATAACTTCTTTATTGAAAGGATCATAATATATAGCATTTACAGTAAAATCGCGTCTAAACGCATCTTCTTCTTGAGTGCCCCAGTTGTTATCTCGTAAGATGCGACCGTCGTCATCAATTTTTAGGGCATCATCTGACGAATCTGAGCCAGATCTGAAGGTTGTTGTTTCAATCACTTCATCAGGAAAAGTAATATGCACTAATTTAAATCTTCTTCCAATAATTCGAGAATTTTTAAAAATTTTTCTGATTTGTTCTGGCTGACAATTCGTAACTATATCAAAATCTTTAGGCAATAAACCTTTTATTAAGTCTCGAATGCAGCCCCCAACCAAGTATGCTGAGAAGCCATTATTCTTGAGTCTAGTAATGATAGAGAGGGCATTTGGAGATATATTTTCTTTATTTATGCCAAAGCGTTTTTCGCTATAAACTTCGGGCAACACTATAAATGCTCAAATTGTTCTTGTAGATTTTTATAACCTTCAACTGAAAGACGAGGACTTTTTTCTTGCACTATTATTGAAGATGCAAAATTTCCAAATTCACAAGCTTTTCTAAAGTTTTTGCCCTGTACAATTTTGTGTAAGACAGATCCTGCATAAATATCACCGGCACCGTTTGAATCTATAGCTTTTACAGCATGTGCTTCAATCTCAGAGATATTTCCTTGTTCGGAGATAACAGAAGAATTTGCACCATCGGTGACAACAAAATTTTTTGAGATTCTGCCTAAACCTTCAACAAAATTTTCCCCAGCCATTGCGATAGCTTCTTCTTTATTACAGAAAACATAATCAACAATTCTTTTGCTAAAGATATCTTCAAATCTACTTTTAAAATTTGAAACTACAAAAGGATCCGAAAGACTTAGAGCAAGCTGTACATTTGGGTCTGTATTTTCAAGCACTGAAAGAAATGCTTTAAAATTCTGATCGGATGTAAACTGATATCCTTCAGTGAATAAGATTTTTGAATTATTAACTGCATCCATGAAATCCATTGAAAACTCAAGCATTTCAGATGCTCCAAGATATGTTCCCATTGTTCTCTCACTGTTGGGAGTAATGAATACCAAGCACCTTCCTGTTCTATGTGATTCATGATGAAATTTATTTACTACGTAGATTGAATTTTTCTCAAGATCTTGTTCATACTGCTTTCCACGCTCATCTTCTCCGAGCTGACAGATATGAGCACATTTAGAACCATAATTTGCGGCAGCAGCAAGACTATTAGTTGTTGATCCTCCACAAACAACTTCAGCAATTTGGTTTGGAGGAAGATTTGAAAGAATTAACTCCTGTTCCTCAAATGTGATTGCTTTAAATTGATTAAAAAATAAATCAGTTGAATCAACAAACTGTTTATCAACGTAAAATGTTTCATCAACTAGTGCGTTTCCTACCCCAACGATATCAAATTTCATAATTAAATCGACTTAAATACCTTGTCAGCAGATTTTGCTGCCTTCATTAAAATTTCCTTGCTATGCTTAGTCGAAAGGAAACAACTTTCAAACGCTGAAGGTGGTAGATAAATCTTTTCCTGAAGCATACCCTGAAAGAACCTACTAAACAAATCTAAATCAGAGTTGTTAACTTCCTCAAAGTTTTTTGGTAAATCTTTAGAAAAAAAGAATCCAAACATTCCACCCTTTATGTTATAGGACAAAGGTATATTATTTTTATCTGCAACCTCTGCAAGAAGTTCTAAAAATAGTTTGCCTTTTTTTTCAAGTTCTTTATAGATTGATTTATCTTTAAGCTGCTTTAGTAGGGCTGCTCCTGCACTAACTGCAATTGGGTTGCCAGATAGTGTGCCTGCCTGATAGATAGGTCCATCTGGTGCTATTTTGTCCATTATTTCACGCCTTCCTCCATATACGCCAACTGGGAGCCCACCTCCTACGATTTTACCCAGCGCCGTAAGATCTGGTTTAAATTTATACAATTCCTGAGCTCCACCTCGTGCTACCCTAAATCCTGTCATAACTTCGTCGTATATAACTAATGATCCACATTCTCTCGACAATTGATTTATTTTCTCAAGAAAAGTAATTTCAGGTTCAATAAAGCCCATGTTCCCAGCAATTGGCTCAATAATTACTGCGGCTACGTCCTTACCATATTTTTTAAAGGCTGCAATGAGTGCTTCTTCATCATTATAAGGAATCGTAATCGTAAGTTTTGAAAGCTCTTCAGGTATGCCAGGAGAATCAGGAATACCCAACGTTGCTAAGCCTGAACCAGCTTTTACCAACAATGAGTCAACATGGCCATGATAGCAGCCGATAAACTTAATTATCTTATTTTTTTTAGTGTAACCTCTAGCAAGTCTTATACAGCTCATAGTTGCCTCAGTCCCAGAATTAACCATTCTAATTTTCTCCATACTTGGGAAATAATTTTTAATAATTTTTGCTATCTCTAATTCATTTTTAGTTGGTGCACCAAAACTTATTGCTTTAGTAGCTTGTTTCCTAATTGCATCTACTATTTGTTTATTTGAATGTCCAAGAACCATTGGACCCCATGAACCCACGAAATCTATGTATTTGTTTCCATCTTCATCATACAAATAACAATCTCGTGATTTTCTGAAAAATATTGGCGTTCCTCCAACACTTTTAAAAGCTCTTACTGGGGAATTTACTCCTCCTGCAATGTGCTCTTTTGACTTTTTAAATAATTCTTTAGAGTTTTTAGTTTTCATTCCAAATATCATTTAATTTTTTAATATTTTTAGAGATTTTTTTTGGGTCATTATAAATACCTTCACAGATTGCTGCCATATCAAAACCATTTTTTTTAATTTCAGATATATTATTAGAATCAATACCTCCAATTGCTACATTTATCTTGCCAGCATTCATTTTTTTACTAATTAAGTCTATATCTATGGTGCCTTTTAAACTTTTCTTGGTTTTTGATTCAAAAACTGGCCCAAAAGAGAAATATGAAAACAAAGCATGATCATTTCTTGACTGTTGAAGATGATCATCTTTGCAACTTAGACCAACTAGCTTAATCTGATCAAGATCTTTCATAAAGGTAGTATCTCTAATGTCTTGGCCGATATGTAGTCCTGCACCAAGCTCATTCGCAAGATTATAGTCATTATTAATTATAAAAATTGCCTCACTCGCATCACAAACCTCCAATAGCTTTGATGCAGTTTTTAGTTTTTCTTCTTCCTCAAGTCTGTCATCAAAACGGTACTGAAGAATTTGAATGCCTGATGACACGCTTTCGTTAACCGCATCAATTAGAGGTTCGCCTCTAAGATAAGTTGGTGTTATGGCATATAAGCCAGAGAATTCACTAAATGTCCGATTCAAGGATTTCATCTGCAAACCTATCAACTTCTTTCCAATCTGTAAATTCATAACTCCCACTTAGATCTGTTGGCCCACCAGAAAAATACATTATGAGCCTAACCATATGCTTGTCGAGAAAGCTATATTTTGGATAATCAATCTTTCCAGGGAATACTTGTATTTTTTTTGGCGACCACTTTACACTCTTTCTAAATTTTTTAATGTAAGTGTTTACCTCTGGACTTCTTTTTTCTATTTTTCTTGCAACAGCATTTACCGAAAAGAAGTATGAGTTTTTTTCATCCAAGACTGCTACATTCTTATTAATAAAACTGTAAAGCTCTTTTCTATGATTGCCGTATCTTATGCTTGCGCCAATAACAATAATTTCATTTGAATCTAAATCTTGTGGAGTGACAGTTTCTAAAGAATGAATATTCATTGTTGCTGATGATTTATTTTTTGCCATCATATGCTTGCAAATTTTTAAAGTATGCCCATCAACAGAGGAATATATAAATAGTATTTTTTTAGACATTTTAAGTAGGATTATAAGTCATAAGAGATTTTTGGTAGAATTATTTTCTATTAGGTTAATTAAATGGAATTAAAAACAAAAAAAGCAACGCCCTTTGAATTATCAGATCAAGCTTTAGCAAAACTTTCCCAGCTTTCTGAATCTGAAAAGGGGAAATATTTCAGAGTTTACGTTACAGGAGGAGGTTGCTCAGGCTTCCAATATGGCTTTAAATTTGATGAATTTGACTCTGATGAAGACTCTTTATTGGATTTTGAAAATGGCATCAAAGTGCTCCTAGATCAACTTTCTTATCCCTACATAACAGGATCTTTGATAGATTATAAAGAGGATTTAATGGGCGCAAAATTTACTGTAGAAAATCCAAATGCTGCATCAACCTGTGGTTGCGGCTCATCATTCTCTATTTAAAAGATACTCCTCTTTCAGAGTGAGCCAAAAAAGCAAAGGCTGCGGCCTCAACATATTCAATGGGAATATATTCGTTAGTGGTTTTAACAGTTTTTTCTATTTTCGATTCGAGAAGATGCATCAAGAATTTATTTTTTGCCCCACCACCGTGTATAAAAACTTCTTCTGGTTTTTGGCACGCTAGATAAAAATCATTAATTTTAATCGCCGTGATTTCAGCTAGGGTTCTAAGTAACTCCTCTGCACCAAATGCATCAAGGTCAATTTGCTTAATTTTATCAGTATAGATACTAATATCATCTGCTCTAGGATAGGGTAGATTATTAAATGGATCTGAAATTTTTTTATAAAGTACATTATTTAATTTCCCCATTGAGGCAAGATTGCCATCAAGGTCAAAGTTCCCTAAATTTTTATTAATCATTACAAAGTCCATAAGACAATTACCCGGCCCAAGATCTGATGCTAGTCTAACTTTCTTCCCGATAAGATGCGTTCCATTAGCTATGCCTCCAATATTCACAATAAGTTTAGATTTATTTGTCTCGCCAAAAATATAATTATGAAACTCTGGTATGAGTGGCGCGCCTAATCCTCCTCTTCTGATATCCTCATTTCTAAAATCAGAAATTACCTCCATTGATAACTTATCTGAAATATATTCTGGGCTCCCAGCTTGCAAACTTGATTTTGTATTGTGCGATATAGTTTGCCCTGAGAAAGCTATAGCCTTTATATCTTTCTTGGTAAAATCGGATTCTTCAATAATTTTAGATACTAAATAAATAGTTTTTTCGTTTATTTCTTCTGAAATAAAATCATAGCTTTTAGAAGTTTTATAATTCTCTGAGAATGGGATTGTTAGTGTTTTATGAATTTTGAATCTTTTTGTGAAATCAACAATACAGCCATCAAGGTTATCTCTACTTGTTCCTGACATCACACCTATGTATAAGCTACTCATTATTACTTAAGTTATCTATTAATTTTGACCTCTCATTTACTATTTTATTAAAGTTAGCAAGATTATAGGAGTTAATTGGAGCTGCATTTGTAGGTTTGATATTTACAGGATTGGTATGTTTACCATTTATATGAAATTCGTAATGCAAATGAGGCCCAGTAGCAAGTCCGGTAGACCCAACATACCCTATAACATCACCTTGAAGAACTTTTGTGCCAACCTTAATATTATTCGAAAAATTATTTAGATGAGCATACCTCGTTGTGTAGGTGTTAAAGTGTAGAACATCAATAATATTTCCATAAGATTCTGAATAGTCAGCTCTTGTGACAACCCCATCACCAGTAACCTTCACTGGCGTTCCTTTTTTAGCAGCATAATCCGTTCCCCTATGTGCTCTTATGGTATTCAAAACCGGATGTTTTCTTTTTAGGTTGTAATGCGAACTAATTTTTGCAAACTCTATTGGAGTTTTTAGAAAAGCTTTTCTAATGTTTGAACTATCTTTAGCGTAATAATCTTTTCGCCCTTTCTGAGAAAACCTTATTGCTGATATTTCCTCATCATTATTTATGAATTCTGCAGCGAGGATGTCACCATTGAACAGAAAATTTCCATTAAAGTAAGTATCTTCATAAAGAATCTTTACAGAATCGCCTTCTCTAATATCAAATGCAAAATCTATATCCCAACCAAATATGTATATTAGGTCTGCCAAAATGACATCAGGCACATTCGCGTTTATCCCAGATTGATAAAGAGAGTCTGTTATTTTAAATTCTTTAAAAAAAACGTATGTTTGGAAAAGGCTTGGATCTGAAAAAATAGAGTAGCTATCAGAATTAATTTCTAAAATAACTGGAAGCTGTTTCCCCCGATATTTTATTATTTTGATTGTCTTAGAATCAGTGATTAATAATAATGTCTCGTCTATCCTAAATCTTGAAAACTCTTTAAGGCTATTATCAAGGATAATTTTATTAATCAGATCCTCTTTGATATCAAGCTCTTTCAGTAACGAATAAAGAGAATCACCGCTTTTAATCTTAATTCTTGACTCTATTGGAATTTGAGTGAAGTTGTGGTTATTTTTTGGAAAAGTTAGTTTTATCTCTTGTTGAGTTTGCTTAAAGTCCCTTTTTGAATCATCAATAAATATGAACACTAGGGTTACAAATAATAGGAAAAGAATAATAAGGATAAACTTAAATTGGGAGCCTATGTACATGTTCTGATATTATATAAATAGCTTCATGAACGATTACAAGAAACAATTAGAAATTATAAAACAAGGCATAGAGGAAATCATCGGGGAAGATGATTTACTCAATAAGCTTAAGACCAAAAAACAACTGGTGGTAAAAGTAGGGTTTGATCCCACTGCGCCCGACCTCCATATTGGACATACTGTAATTTTAAGAAAGATGCGACAATTTCAAGACCTTGGCCATAAAGTCATCTTCTTAATTGGTGATTTTACTGGAAAAATTGGAGACCCGAGCGGAAAAAACAAAACTAGACCGCCACTTTCAGATAATGAGATACAAAAAAATGCTAATACTTATAAAGATCAAGTTTTCAAAGTACTGGATGCCAAAAAAACTGTAGTTGATTTTAATTCTCGATGGGGAGATAAGTTAACGGCTGCCGATATGATCAAAATTGCCTCTCAATCAACAGTAGCAAGAATGCTTGAAAGAGATGATTTTTCAAAAAGATATAAAAGTAATCAACCAATTTCAATTCATGAATTCCTTTACCCCTTAATGCAAGGTCAAGATTCTGTTGAGCTTGAGGTTGATGTTGAACTGGGAGGAACAGATCAAAAATTTAATTTGCTTGTAGGAAGAGATTTGCAAAGGAATATTGGTCAGGAGCCCCAGTGCATTATTATGCTTCCTTTGTTGGAAGGACTTGATGGAGTAAAAAAAATGTCGAAGTCAGAAAATAACTATATTGGTATAACAGAATCTGCAGATGAAATTTTTGGGAAAACAATGTCAATTCCAGATGAGATTATGATTAAATGGTTTAATCTTTTGAGCATGAAAACTCCTGCTGAAGTAAGTAAATTGGAAAAGGAGCTAGAAGATGGATTAAATCCAAGAGATATTAAAATTGAACTTGCGATGGAATTAGCAACGCGATATACGGACGAAAATAAAGCAAACGAGGCGCGTGAAAACTTCTTTAAAAAGTTCTCAAGCAAAGAGTTACCAAGCAATATTGAATTAATCACATTAAGTTTCACAGAAATTCCTTCTCTTCCAAATCTTCTTAAAGATATAAACTTTACTAAAAGCACCTCAGAAGGTATTAGGCTAATTTCACAAGGTGCTGTAAAAATTGATGAGGTAAAAGTTGATTCCAAAGAAATGCAGCTAAAATTTGGAGATAAGTACTTGCTTCAAGTAGGTAAAAAAAGATTTACGTATATAATGCTCCAAAGAAAGTAGGGGAGACAAATGAAAAAAGAGTTCGATTTAATAATCTTTGGTGGTTCAGGCTTTACAGGAAAATTGGTTTTAGAGTACATGTCTGAAAAGTATAGTCATTTGAATTGGGCTGTGGCAGGCAGAAATCTTGAAAAGCTTACCAAAATTGCAGAGGACTTAAAAATTAATAAGCCAATTCTGGAGCTCGATTCGAGTAATGCAAAAAATGTAGAAAATGTATTAGGAAAAACTAAGATGCTTTTAACTACTGTTGGCCCTTATCAGTTACATGGAAATGAAATAATTTCTACATGTTGCAAACTGGGAGTTCATTATGTTGATTTATGTGGTGAACCCGGATGGATGTTTGAGATGCAAAAATATAATGAAGATGCAAAAAATAGTGGGGCCATTATTGTCCATAGCTGTGGTTTTGATTCGATACCTTCAGATTGTGGAGTTTATTTCTTACAGAAAAAAGCCATCGAAAAATTTCAAAAACCTCTAAGTCAAATTAAATGTAGAGTCAGAAAAATGAAAGGGGAGTTTTCAGGCGGAACAGCAGCATCTCTTAAGGCAACTCTACACTCAATGCGTAAAAATCCGGATCTATTTAATATACTAATTAATCCTTTCGCTTTATGTGAGGGGTTCAAAGGACCGACTCAGCCCACTGATCATAAAATGTATTTTGATGAGGTGCTTGATGAGTGGGTTTCTCCTTTCGTGATGGCAGCAATAAATACTAAAAATGTGCATAGAACAAATTTTATGCTTGGCCACTTATATGGTGAAGATTTCTTATATGATGAAATGGTTTCATGCGGTAGCGGTGATGAAGGGAAGGCTCGTGCAGAGGCAATGTCTTCATATAACCCTCTAATTGGTAAAGATGTTCCAAAACCAGGTGAAGGCCCATCGAGAGAATCAAGGGAATCTGGCTCTTACGATATGTTGTTTGCAGGAGTTGAAAATAACAAAGTCATAATTCAAGCCTCAGTGAAAGGTGAGGGTGATCCAGGTTATCTTTCAACCTCCAAAATGATAGTTGAGAGCGCTTTATGCATACTATTTGATTGTGAAGATTTAAATGGTGGAATTTTTACGACAATCCCAGCAATGGGAGATAAATTAATTTCACGATTAGAGAGTAATGAAGTTATGAAATTTAGCTTAGAATAAATATAATCATGAAGATTGAATTTATTTTTGATTTTGCAAGCCCCAATGTCTATCTTGCCAATAAGGTTTTGCCAGAATTTATAAAAAAGCATAATGTTTCTTTTGAATATAAAGTTTGCTTATTGGGTGGGATTTTCAAACTATCAAACAATCAACCTCCATTAATTGCAGCACAAGATATTCCGAATAAAACCGACTATTTTATGAAGGAAATCTCTAGATTTGTAAATTTTCATAAAATTGAAGAATTTAAGATGAATCCATTTTTCCCAGTAAATACTGTAATGATGCAAAGAGGTCTCATTTATGCTTCCAGGCAAGGCAACCAAGAAAAATACATTGAAGTTGTAATGAGAGGCTTGTGGGAAGAGGAAAAAAATCTTGGGGACCATGAGATATTATCAAATCACCTAACATCCAATGGTTTGAATGGTGCTGAGATCATTGAGCATGCAGTAGACCAAGAGGTTAAAGATGAGCTATTTGCAAATACTGAGAACGCAGTAAAAAGAGGTGTTTTTGGAGCACCTACATTTTTTATTGGTGAACATATGTTCTTTGGTAAAGAGGCAATAAGAGAAATGCCTGACTACTTATAGCCAGGACCGTGTAAAACTCTGCCAGGTTTGGCGCCTGTGTGCTTACCACCCTTAATAACAATGACGCCATTTATCACAACATACTCTACTCCATTTGAATATTGATGTGGATTTTGAAAAGTTGCATTATCTGAAATTGTCTTTTCGTTAAAAACTACAATATCTGCAAAATAGTCCTCTTTGATTAAGCCTCTTTCTTCAATCGATAGAACTTTTGCAGGCAACGAAGTCATCTTTCTGATGGCTTCAGGAAGACTAATTATATTTTGCTCTCTTACATATTTCCCTAAAACACGCGGATAAGTTCCATATGATCTTGGATGAGGTTTGCCCACACCAAACACCATCATTGGTCCATCAGAAGCAATTGAAGCTCGAGGATGTTGCATTATATTTTTAACGTCCTCATCACTTATGGCATGAAATACTGCTCGAGCATTTCCTTGTTTGTAAATCTTAAAGACCGTTTCTGCGGCATTTTCAGCAGACGGTTCAAGGCCATAAGAAATTGTAATTTCTGCAAGATTTTTTCCTTCAAGGGAGGTATCCCATTTTGCTTCAGAAATTACAACATTTTTAGGATCACCACCTCCACGATCAAATAGAATCCTTTCAACAATTTCTTCTTTAATTTTTGCTCTTATTTCAGGATCCTCTATTCTTTGTAGCAACATCTCTCTACCACCGGCTTGTGCCCATTGAGGGATAAGCGCTCGTAGACTTGTTTGTGAAGCAGTATAGGGATACTGATCTAGATAAACATCAAAACCCTCGTTAACCGCGTTATCTACCAACTTAAGCGTCTCTTTAGAAAGTCCCCAATTGCTTTTCCCAATAACTTTATGGTGAGTGATTACCGCTGGAAGCTTCGCAAGCTTTCCAATGTCAATCGTTTCATTAACAGATTCAATTATAAGTGCTGCCTCATCTCGCATATGCGAAATATAGATACCTCCATATTTTGATGCAACTTTAGCCAATTCTACTACTTCGTTTTTTGTACTAAAACTTCCTGGAACATAAAAAAGCCCTGAGGATAAACCTAGAGCACCTTCTTTCATTGCTTGATCAACAATGGAAACCATTTGTTCTAATTCTTGATTGGTAGGTGCACGATTCTCAAGACCCATTACCTGTCTTCGAACAGTACCTTGTCCTACGAAAACTGCCCAATTAGGTGAAATTTTAGTTGATGAAATTTTTTTATAATGCTCTCCAATGGGTAATGGGGAAGTACCATCATTACCATCAGTTAATGTAGTAACCCCTTGAAATAAAAAAGCCTCAGCTGTAGGCACATCAAAGATCCCTCTGACAGCATGTGTATGCATATCTATAAATCCCGGGGAAATTACAAGTCCTGTCGCATTGATTACTTGTCTCGCTTTACCCTGTAAGTTGCCAATTGCAACTATTTTGTCATTTTTAATACCAACTGAGCCAGTGTAGGGTTCTGTACCTGATCCATCTATTATTTTTCCGTTAAGCAAAATAACATCATACTTAGGTTCTTCAGAACACCCTGCTAGAAAGATTAAAATTAATAAAAGGTATCTCATACTTATTTAATAATTCATTTTATATTAAAATTTGGTTTATGAACTCCTTGTTAAATAAAACATTTTTTCTGATAATTTTTCTATCCTCACAATTTATAAAATCTTATGAATTTAATATAAGACAAGTAGGTGATACTTTTGATGATCCATGGAGTTTAGCTTTTATTGATGAAGACAAATTTCTTCTCTCAGAAATGCCAGGAAACTTAAAAGTTATTTCTTTAGATACCGGAGAACTTATTTATTCAGTTAAAGGTGTGCCGCAAGTTCTATATGATGGTCAGGGTGGTCTCTCTGATGTTGTTCTTGATCCAAAATTTAGTGAGAACAAAAAAATTTATTTTTCATACTCTGCTGAAGTTACTGAAGAAGGCCAATTGGTTGATGATTTATTTAGTCCATCCAACACTCTCTTTGTAGCATCAGCTTTTTTAGTTGGCGATACTCTAAAAGACTTGAAGATAATTTTTAAAGCAAAAGCATACAGAACTGCGCCAGCTCATTATGGTGGCAAAATAGCATTTCTCTCAGATGGAACTTTAATTATCACAAGTGGGGATGGCTATAATAATAAAGAAGATGCTCAGTTTTTAGATAATCATTTTGGAAAAATTATTAGAATCAATCCTGATGGTTCGATCCCAAACGATAACCCATTTGTTAATCAAGACAACGCTTTACCTGAAATATATTCTTATGGACATAGAAATATGCAGGGTCTTGTCATCAGTAATGATGTAATTTATGAGAACGAACACGGACCTAAAGGCGGTGATGAATTTAATATTGTCGAACCTGGAAAAAATTATGGATGGCCAGCAATTTGTTATTGCGTTGACTACAGCGGAGCTCAAATTACACCTTTCACAGAAATGGAGGGAATGGAACAACCTTTAACCTATTGGCGTCCATCTATAGCCCCATCTGGCATGATGCTTTACAGTGGAAAAAAATTTAAAGAATGGAAAGATTCATTTTTCATATCCGCTTTATCAGGCAAGATTTTAAGCAGATTGACTTTAAATAATGGTAAGGTTGAAGAGGAAATACTTTTAAAAGATTTTAATGAAAGACTAAGAAATGTGTATGAAACACCATCTGGCAATATCCTGCTTTTAACCGACGGACCAGGTGGTAAAATCTTTGAACTCTCACCTTAGTAGGATAAATGCGAATTCTTCGTTTTTTTATCTACTTATTTTGTGCTACCGCTTTTGCAAGTTTACTTTCAGCTCCAATAAGCTCATTCTTTTCACTTTACTGGATAGACACTTATGTAGATTCAGTAAGTGTTGCAGATATAGTTTTTACTTTGTTATCTGATATCTTTAATTATGGCCCCACACTGTTCTTAATCTATTTAATTGGGTTTTTGCCAACATTTATCATTGGGACGCCTTTATTGAGTTACTTCAAAATTAGGTCGGTGATTATATTTGGTTTACTTGGGCTATGCTCTGTGATGGTATCAATCTTCTTAGTTCAAGAAGTCATTATTGGAACAAAAGTTATTAGCGGCTCTAGAACAACCTTCGGCTTGTCACTTCATTACTTAACAGGGTTTTTTGCAGGGTTATATTTTGCTAGCACCTATAAAAATAAATTATCAGCTAACTTTATTTTCAGTTCAGTCGTGGTAGTTTTGTTATTTATTGTTGCACCAAAAATGCTAGATATTTTTTCACAATAATTTTTTCATTGAGAAAATATATATAATCGTAGCTATGAGAATTTTCTTAACCCTTTTGGCAGTAATTATTACCGGTATCATAATGCTTCCTGCAGGATTGCATTTAGCTGGACTTCACCCGAAGAACACACATGAATTTGATTTTAATTTTGATGGGAAGAGAGCACTTATAATTGCGACGAATCATGGAGTATTAAACAAACCTGGAGAACTTGGAGGGAAAAAGACGGGGGTATTTCTTTCTGAATTATCTGTACCTTACTTCCATTTTTCAGAAGCTGGGATGGATGTTGATATTGCGAGTATAGAGGGTGGAAAAATCCCTGTAGAGCCTATTCCATTTTTTATAAAAACTCCGGAGGATAAGGATTTTGAATCAAATAATTTATCTGTTTCAAAGTTAAAAAATTCTTTAAAAATTAGTAATTTAGACTTTAAGAACTACTCAATTATTTTCATTGCTGGTGGATGGGGAGCCGCATATGACCTTGGATTTTCTGAAGATTTGGGAATAAAAATTTCAGATGCCTACTATAATTCTGATGCACTAATCGGGGGAATATGTCATGGGGTTTTAGGGTTTATTAGAGCCAAAAAACCAAATGGAGATTATCTTATTTCTGGAAAAAGAATGACTGGTGTTACAGATAAACAAATTGAAGAACTTGGCATTGCCTTTACACCGATGCACCCTGAAATAGAACTCAAAAAAGCTGGTGTTGAATTTGAGAGCAATTCAAGTTTCAGAGATATTTTTGCAAATCATACCGTAGTTGATGAAGAAAAAAGATTTATAACTTCTCAAAACCAAAATGGCGGTCACGATGTAAGTTTTGCTATTCTACAAATTCTAGAAAATCAATAATTAATAATTATTTCCCTCTTTCCAGACGTAATTGATAGTCATATAATGACTCCCTTGGGTCTGTAGCTCAGTTGGTTAGAGCGCACCCCTGATAAGGGTGAGGTCGCCGGTTCAAATCCAGCCAGACCCACCAATTAGATTGGATATGAAAAAATTAATTTTAGTTTTTTTAAGTTGGCTAAGTCTTTTAGTCGTTTCTCATGATAATTGGAAAGCAACAAGATTATCAGAAGCAATTGCTCATGCTCCTTCAGTTCTTCCAGATAGAGTTGTTCTTACCTGGAATAATGACCCTGCAACTACTCAGTCAGTTTCCTGGCGGACCGATACTTCTGTTATGAATGGCTATGCTCAGTTTGGAGTTGCTAGTGCAAGTGGCAGGACTATGGAAACAATTGAGCTAAAAGCAATAACAACACTTCTTAAAAGTGATATTAACGATGCTCATTATCATAATGTGACTTTTACCAATCTTGAGCCCAATACTTTATATGCTTATCGAGTAGGGGACGGTGAAAACTGGACAGAGTATTATCATTTTAAAACTGCAAATCTAAAATCAGATCCATTTAGTTTTATTTACTTTGGGGATGCCCAAAACGAAGTTAAAACTCATTGGTCTAGGGTTTTTAGAGAGGCATTTCAAGATTCACCTAGAGCAGCATTTACTCTTCATGCTGGAGACCTAGTAGATGAACATTATATGGATGCCCAGTGGGGTGAATGGCATCAAGCACCAGATTGGGTTAATGGCACAATCCCTGTTATAGCAACACCAGGTAATCATGAGTATCTTGATAACTCACAACGTAAGAGAATTTGGAAGACTAAGAAGGGAAATGAAGTAAAAATTAAGATAGACGAATATATGCAACATGCTCCAGGTGTATTTAAAATCATTGTTGAAGATGATTCTGAGCAGAGTGGAACCCTGTTTGTTAAAGATAGTGGTCAAATTGAGTCTATCGATTCTGGAATAGAATTAATTACTGGGTATTCTGCGGGTGAGCTAAAAGACAAAATAATTCTGGGTGGAGGCGCTCCTCTTTATGATCGTCTTGAAAATCCTACAGGAAGCCCAATTTTAAGTAAACATTGGCGCCCTCAATTTTCCTTTCCTATACAAGATGTAACAATAGAAAGTTTAAAGGAGACAATATATTATATTGATTATCAGGGTGTAAGATTTATTTCATTAAATTCAAATACGGAAGTTGAAGCACAAACCTCTTGGTTACAAAAAGTACTTGAACAGAATCCTAATAAATGGACAGTTATCACATTTCATCACCCACTTTACTCACCAGCATCAGACCGAGATAATGTCGAACTAAGACAATTGTGGAAACCACTTTTTGATAAACATAGGGTCGACTTAATTTTGAGTGGACATGATCATACTTATTCAAGAACTGGTCTCGTTGAAACTAAAAATTTAAAGAATGTTCCAACTGGCTATCAGCAAGCCTATGATCCTGAGATTGGCACTGTAAATGTTGTTTCTGTAAGTGGCCCCAAAATGTATGAAATTACAAAGGGAAAATATGCTAAAACCTTTGGCGAAAATATGCAGCTGTATCAAATAATAGATATTGATAATGACATTTTAAGATTTAGAGCTTTTACAGCCACAGGCGATTTGCATGATGAATTTCTGCTTAAGAAAATCACCGGGAAGCCAAATATGCTCATTGAAAAATAATTCTGACTTCTTATTTAATTTTGTATAATCAAATTATGAAACTACTAGAAAGGGTATCACCAATTATAGGCCATAAAACTGAAACGGCTGACCTAAGTTTTTATGCGCCATCTCCTTGGAAAATTGTCAAATGCTTAGAAAGTAATTTAGTTTATCTGCAAAACCCTCCAGAGTATGAACATTTAGAGGAAGATCTTGCATGGGAAAAAACAAGAGCACTTGAGAAAAAGAAAAGAGTTAAAGAAGAACCATTTAGGTCTGCTATTAGCAACAGATTTAAAAAACTCAAAGGCATAACTAAAAGAAACAAAATTAGAGATATGATTAAGTCATACATTGCTAAAAATGACCTTAAAGATGACATCATGATGGTTGATGTTGGTTGTGCAGAAGGTCAAACTTTGATAAATACAATTGCAGAGTTACCTGAGAGCGTCCAGGATAGGTGTATCCCTAATGGCATTGAGATTTCCAAAAGTCTTGCTGAATATGCTAGAAAAAACGCACCGAAAGGACACTGGGTTTGTAACAACGCAGTTGATGGAATGCTTGAATTTAGAGATGAAAGTATTGATATCTTCGTTTTAAGATCATTTCTAGAGCATGAAGTAAATCCAGTTGGACTATTAAAAAACGCTTATAATAAGTTGAAAAGTGGCGGAGTCATTTTTATTAAAGTTCCAAATTTTAATTCCTTTAATAGGCTATACAGAAAAGAAAAGTGGTGTGGTTTTAGACATCCTGATCATGTAAATTACTTCACCCCTGAAACATTGGTAAAAACTTGTCTCAAAGCTGGTTACAGTAATATAAAAATGGGTATTTTCGATAAACAAGTTTTTAGCGATAGTATGTATGCAACCCTGACTAAATAGGCAATCTCCCTTTTAAGTAATTCTTTGCAAAAAGCATTTTAATTTTTCTTAAAACATAACTACTTTATAATGTGATTCTGATGAAGAGTTACTGGAAAGAAAATCTAAAAATAATATTCGTACTTCTTTCAATTTGGTTTTTAGTTTCTTTTGGTTTTGGAATCATATTTTCAGGCTGGCTTGATCAATTTAAAATTGGTGGTTTCAAGCTTGGGTTTTGGTTTGCCCAACAAGGCAGTATTTTTTTCTTTGTGATACTAATTTTTATCTATGTACACCTTATGAATAAGCTAGATGAAAAATATAAGGATGAGGATAAATGAGTGTCCAATTATTAACATATTTATTTGTTGGACTTACATTTGCACTGTACATTGGGATTGCCTTTTGGAGCAAAGCAAAAGATACCGGAGATTTTTATGTAGCTGGCAAAGGAGTTCATCCTGTCGCTAATGGCATGGCTACTGCGGCTGATTGGATGTCAGCTGCCTCTTTTATTTCCATTGCTGGCATTATTGCTTTTTCTGGAAGAGACGGAGCAGTTTACCTCATGGGGTGGACAGGTGGATATGTTTTACTTGCACTCCTGCTTGCACCATATTTGAGAAAGTTCGGAAAATATACTGTGCCAGAATTTATAGGAACCCGATATTATTCTGATCTTGCACGTATCGTTGCAGTACTTTGTTTAATTTTCATTTCATTTACCTATATTGCTGGTCAAATGAGAGGAGTGGGAATTGTTTTTTCAAGATTTCTTGAAGTGGATATAAATTTAGGAGTAATCATCGGCATGGTTATTGTTTTCTTTTATGCTGTCATGGGAGGCATGAAAGGCATCACCTATACTCAAGTCGCTCAATACTGCGTTTTAATCTTTGCCTATTTAGTCCCTGCGATATTTATCTCAATTTTAGTAACCGGAAATCCAGTGCCTCAATTGGGCTTTGGTGATACCGTTAATGGAAGTTCAGAATTTCTCTTAGATAAACTAGATCGAATTACAGAGGAACTTGGCTTTAACCCATATACAGAAAACACTAAAAGTACATTTGATATCATTTGTATCACAGCTGCTTTAATGTTTGGAACAGCAGGATTACCTCATGTTATCGTAAGATTCTTTACAGTTCCCAAAGTTAAAGATGCCAGAAAATCTGTGGGATATGCTCTTATATTTATTGCGTTACTATTCACAACAGCACCTGCAGTCGGAGCATTTGCAAGAGCAAATATTGCGGATTCAATACAAGATACAAAGTACATTGATGCCCCTGAGTGGTTCAAAAATTGGGAAGACATTGGTCTTGTAGCCTGGAAAGATAAAAACAATGATGGAGCAATGCAACTTTATCCTGGCAATGCATTTGAAGGTATACAGCCTTCATTTGAATCAGGTAATGGCATATATGGTGAACGAATTGTGGCTAATGAGCTAAATAAAAATAGTCAAAATGAGTTATATATTGATAGGGATATAATGGTTCTTGCAAACCCTGAAATTGCAAATCTACCTGCATGGGTTTTTGCATTAGTTGCTGCAGGTGCTTTGGCGGCAGCACTTTCGACTGCAGCTGGTTTACTGTTAGTCATATCATCATCAATATCCCATGATCTTATGAAAAAAACCTTTAGGCCCAATATTACTGAAAAACAAGAATTACTGTATGCACGCATTTCAGCAAGTGTAGCTATTTTGATTGCGGGTTACTTTGGCATCAATCCGCCTGGATTTGTTGCACAGGTAGTTGCTTTGGCTTTTGGTTTAGCTGCCTCAACGATCTTCCCGGCCTTACTTTTGGGTATATTTTTTAGAAATATAAATAAAGAGGGAGCAATCCTTGGAATGATTCTAGGTTTAATTACCACACTGTCATACATAATTTACTTTAAGTTCATGTTTCCAAATTTTAATAACGCAGATTACTGGTTTTTGGGCATATCCCCAGAGGGTTTTGGTGTAGTTGGGATGATTATTAATTTTGTTACAGCTTTTATGTGTACATTATTTTTTCCTAAGCCTCCAAATAAAGTTAAGTTAATCTTAGACACAATAAGAAGACCTTAATTCTAATTGCCTGAAAAAAGTTCTTAATCAATTCCAAGGGTTTTAAGTGAAAAAGTAGAAAAAACAATTAATCAATTGAAAAAATCGGTATTTATCTGGTATAGTCAGCCTTATGTTGAATAGCCAAAGGACATTTCTAGCATCGTTAATTTTGGTTTTCGGGCTGGTAGCTGAACCACTTTTGCATGATCATCATGACTCTGAAGAAAAAGTAGTCATAGAATGCTTGGCTTGTGAAGACGGAACCTCGGCTTTTGTAGACAGTAAAAGCCCAAATATTTATATTCTTTTTGAGATTAACTCTTGGTCAAAAATTGAAGTTAATTCAAAAATAATTCGAAAAGGCTCACATTCAAGAGCACCTCCACACACAAAATAAATTTCTAAAGGTTTATTTTTTTTAAAGGAGGTAAAAATGAAAAAAATATTATTAACAAGTTTATTATTAATTACATCACATATAGTTTTTACTCAAGAGGTTGAGGAAGTGATAGTAAAATCATCGCTCACAGATGCCG
>Ga0163109_10000969_pt1 | contig 22683 bp, 19 predicted proteins | sample CRUFie1St13metaG_FD_108704 | JGI IMG/M metagenome (GOLD analysis project Ga0163109, IMG submission 108704) | Marine microbial communities from the Costa Rica Dome - CRUD Field 142mm St13 metaG | ecosystem: Environmental > Aquatic > Marine > Oceanic > Photic zone | place: Costa Rica: the Eastern... | reverse complement strand
TTTTCGTTTGATGTAGTATTACCTCCAGCTTCAGAAGAGATATCACCTCCTTCACCACCAGCAAAATCTTTTGAGTTTTCATTTGTAGATTCCATACTTCCTTCAAGTTCATTAAGTGCATCAAGCATACAACTTTTATCAACACTAGCTCCAACAAAATCAAGTTGTGATTCTAATTGTACATCAGAAATAGTAACATTATCTCCAGTATTAACAAAGGAGTTACTATTATCAATATTAGTATTAATAGATTCATCAGTAACAATACTTACAGCTTGTTGTGCTTCTTCAATAGTAGCTCCACAAGATTGAATCATTTTACTTTGTACACTAGATGTATTTACGTTTTCTGTAGAAGATGAGTCCATATTATAAGTATCAGTAGAACTAGTAATATCCATAATAGATGTATTATCAGTAATATTAGTATTTGTAATTTCTTGAGAAGAATCAATATTTGTTTCTGTATTTACATCAGTACTAGAAGTAATACTAGCATCTGTATTACTAACATTTGTTGTTTCATTTACATTACTAATATCAGTTGAACTAGTATTAGTTGTATTTTGTACATTAGTATTAACATTAGTATTAACATCCATCAAATGTTCAACAATTTTGTTGAATGGAGCACTTGTTCCTGAATCTAAATAATTTCCTGTTAAAGAAGAATATAACATATATATAATATATATATATTATTTTTTAAAAAATTAGTAATATTAAAATAATGAATAACATAAATCCTCCACCAATGTATATATATTTTTCATCGATGGGTAATTCTGGTTTTAATTTTTTTTTAAATTCAGGAGATGTAACAACATTAACAGATTCTTCACCTGAAACATTACATTCAGATCTTAATTCAACATCTTGAATAGTAGAATTTTTACCTAAATTTAGGAAATTATTACTACAATCAGTAATATTAGCTTTTAAATTATTATTTAACATACCATAATTTTCACAATAAACAGCAGTAAATTTATCTTGATCACAATTAGTACAATCAGAGAATAATGATGTAACTTTATTTTCTCTTGAATTATCAATTACATCATATAAATATTGACATCTGCATTTAATACAAGCTAAATTATTATTAAAATCTTGATTTTGTGCTCCACAACATTTATCAACAGACAAACATTTTCTACAATCAAAAACTTCGCCTTCATATTCAATATCAAACATTGAAAGTTCAGGATATGATTTTATTATATTTTCACTCATTCTTTGAGTCATTATATATTAATTAAGAAAATAATGAATTATAAGAATAAGTTTTATCATTAATCTTATAAATTATACAATTTTTTCCAACTAAATTACATTTTTCTAACATTGAATTAACTAAATCAATTTTATTATTTTGATTTATTTCATTTTTTTCATTAATCCAGTTTTCTTTATTATCTTTTTCTTTTAATAAATCATACTTATCCCAGTTAGGTAATGTTATATTAAAATCTTGAATCATAAAACATTGATCATTATCATTCATACCTATAACCGATGCCTCGTTACATTTATTTTGATTATTACATATTGATACTGGTTCTGATAACTTACAATTATCTAATATTTCTGTAGCATCATTACTAAAATTCATATATCTTTCATCATTAATCATTAATATTCCAGATTTATTATTATCTATATTATTTTTATTTAATATATATCTTATTACAGTATCTAGTGTTGATAAAGATGGTACTTTTCTCTCAACTGACTTAATTTCTTCCTCTGATATAAATAAATTTTCATATAAATTAAATATTTCTTTATGTGATAATGATTTATAATACATAAGTGCTAATGATAACTCGTCCTTATTATTTATAAATGAATCAACACCTATTTTAGTATATATTTTATCATTATTAGATTCATCATTAATCTCAGAATCAATGATATATCCAAGAGTAGAAGTTTTTTTATATAAATTAAATCGTCTTTTTAACTCATTTTGTAAATTACTTTTTTGATCCTTAAATAAATCATCCATATCTTCCATATCAACAAATAACATACATCTAGCTAAAGCAACATCACAAGCAATAGCTTTTGTTTTTCCGATTCCACAAGCATATCTATCGCAATCTTTACTTACAGCTAAAGCAACATGCAAATTATTCTCATTTGCCACTTTTACTAACTCAAAATAATTTTTAGGTAAAGTAAAATTATAACCTTTTCTATTTATTATATTACCAAAACTATCTATATAAGAACCTAAAATTTTAATATTTCTCGACTTTCCATCTAAATTAAAATTATAATCACTATTTATTATAACATCACTAGCACTTGTTAACATATTCATATTAACAAAACCATTTTTATCATACAAGTTTAAACCATATCCCTTTATACTATCCGAATTAAAAAATAACTCATTAAATAATTTTTTTTTATTCTTTCTTAATTTTTTAGTAGCCTCATCAAATAAAGGTCCATTAGTTAAATAATTATTAGGTAATAAATCACCTTCACTGTTTACAAGTGACTTAAATTCATCCTCGTTTTTAGAAATTCCATATAATGAATTAATTTTTGAATTGTTCATAGGAAATCTACACAACTTATTGTCTATCATTTTACATTTACTATTATCAATTTTCTTAGATTGTTTATATACAACAGAATTATCATCTTTATATAATAAATTAACACCATCAACATCTGGTATTACTTCTCTATCTAAATATAATAATGGTCGTCCATTAACTTCATTAATTTTTAATCTTATTCTATTATTTTTATCATCATATTCAAATACATTAACATAATTACTATAATCTTTATCTCCACACACAAATTCGCCATTAGAACTTATATCTGTATAATTATCAGCAAAAGGTCTATTACAAACACTCTCAAAATTATAAATACAATAACTATTATCAACTTGTTTATTATTAATTTCACCTAAATATGAATTAGATGCTTTTTCATCAGTACAAATAAAATCATTATCTTCTATTTGTGTAAAATATTCTTTATTTTTGCATCTATCTTCTGATAATTTATTAACTAAAATAAATATTATTACTAATAAGATAAATATATAAATATAATCCATATATATATATATAAATATAAATTATTTATTAAATTCTAATTTAGTTATATTAAAATTATTATTATTTATATTACTAGCCTTAACATTTATAGATGATTTATTAGTAGACCCGAAATTAATAACAGTAGTTAAATTAATTTCTTTGGGAGAAGAATTATCATAACTAGTTTTAAATACTTTTTTTTTACTATTATAATTATTCATCTCATTATTTATTTTATCTAAATCATTCACCACATAATCTATTATCTTATTCCTTATAGCCCATCTAAAAAAATTTAATTGACCTATTGTTGTGACAATATATTTTTCATCATCATATTTAAAAGCTATTTTATTTGTAATATTTTTTTTGTTAATTCTACAAAATGGATCAAAAAATCTTTTATTATATGATTTTAATTTATTTTTATAATCTTGATAAACATTATATTTTGTATTATTTTTATTCCCTAAATTAATTAAATTATTTTTAGAATAATTTGTTACAAAATAATCTAATACCCTAAGTGATAATTCACTAGTACCAGTTACTATAGGTAAAATTTTATTTAAATTATTTTTATTTTTATAAAATTCATATAAAGATTCTAATAATACTTCTTCTTTAGATAACAAACAATTATCTGAACTCATATATATATAGTATTTTACTCTATCTTTAAATATTTATTATATTTAATTTAATTTTATAAAATTGAAATTAAAAAAAATATATTTTTTAAACTATTAGATGTAAAATGATATAAAGAAATATTATTTATATAATTTATAATGAGTAAAACTAAAGAAACCAATTTGAGCGAAGAAAACGTAAGTTTAGATGAAAACAAGACAAATGAAGAATTACGATTATTAAAGTCAAAAGTAGTAGATGATCAAATATTAAATTTAAAATTATTTATTAAAAATTTAGAGAAAGAGAGAAAAGATGAGAAGATTTTATTAAAAAGGGAGTTAAAAGAGATTGCAGCATTAAAAGGTAAAAAGAAAAGTAAAGATGGTAAACCTAGAAAGCCTAGTGGTATTATTGCTCCATCATTAATTCCTTTAGTATTTAAAAGTGAACCTTGGAATTTTGAAGAAGAGGAGTTACCAAGAATTGAGGTAACAAAAAGAATTTGGGCATATTGTAAAGAGAATGATTTATGTAGTTCAGAAAATAAAAAAATTATTATTCCAAATGATAGAATTAAAGAGTTATTTAAAAATTCATTAAATGAAGGTGAACAATTATTTTTTACACAAATGCAAAAACATATTAAATTTGTATATGATGAGGATAAGAAAAAAAGAAATGAAGAATTAGAAGAAATTAGTTTAATAGAAGAGCCTCCAAAAAAAGTCAAATCAAAAAAAGGGAAAAAAAATGAAGCTGTAGTAAAAGTTTAAAAAGTTTATAAAAATATATAAAAAAAATTAGTTAAAAAAATATAAATGAGAATTATAGTTGTTAAGAAATCATTAACAATAAAATTTATTATTTTTAATTAATGAGTTAATAAATGAAATTTGGTATTTAAATTTATTAAAATGAATATCATGACAATTATTTTGAATAAATAGGATTAAATCATTTATATTAATAAATTGTATATTAATATGAATATCGTGATCTTGAGGATAGTTTTGTGTAAAAATGTTTTTAGTATTTTGAAATTTATCAATATATTTTAGTGACAAATTATTAAAAATTTGGTTTTTTTTATAAGAATCAACAATTTCAAAAACATTTAATTTAATATTAGATTTAAGATAATCACATCCAAAAAGTATACATATTTCAATAAATTGATTATAATCAATATTAATTTTTTGTAAAATATAATCTAAGTCATATTCATATATTTTTTTTTTATAAATTTTAATAATTTTTTTACAACCAAAAGTAAGTAAATCAGTATCTTCAGACATACATAATTTAATTAAATTTTTTTTAAAAAGGTGAGATATCAAAAGATCAGCTTCACCATTAGCTCTAATATATGGAATATTAAATATATCAAATAGTTGTGTTAATAAATTAATAAAATTATAATCTAAATTATAGTTAATTTTATTTAATTTATTAATTTTTTGAATTATCAAATTTTTATTTGGGGGATTATTATTTAATTCAATTTCTAATAATTTAATTTTTTCATTAATTTTATTTTTTCTATTTGTTCTTAAATTAATAACATCATTTTTTTCAACTGGTGCTTTACCATCAATAATATATAATGGTATAATTTTATTTTGTAAAAAATTTATAATTTGATTAATAAAAGCGGATAATACATTATCACAAGAAAATTTATATTTATGAGCGTATAACATTGCATCAATAGCGATTACAGAATTTTCGTATGATAAAAAATATTGATTAATATCGTAAATTTTAATAGCATTAATATCTAATAAATATTTGTTAAGGCGTTTAATACCCATTTATATGTATAAATTATTTAAAATAAAATATACATATAAATTTTCAACCAAAAAAAGTCATTCTCAAAGTATTTTTATTAAAATCATTATAATCATATTTTGTATAAATAAAGTCAATATATTTTTTTAATTGTTTTAAATCAGAGCATTTTTTAATAATTTCAAATCTTTTTTTATTTAAATATAAATTATTTAGAGTAAGATCATTAAAAATCTTATTTATGTTAAGTAAAAAAACAGTTTTTAAAAAAAAGTATGATAAAACGTTAGTTTTTTGATAAAATAAACTATTTTTAGTAAATAAATCATCAAAAGATTTATATTTAAAAAATTTTAGTATTTTAGTGATTTGTATAAATGACCAATATAATTCTATATTAAGTTTATATTTATAAAAATTTTTAATTTTAACATTTTTATAATGATAATCCCAAATATTTAAAAATATTAAAGCTAATAATTCTGTATATGCTTCATTTGGATTTATAATATCTGCTTTCAAATTTATATCTTTATAAACAAATAATAGATCATTTTGATTATTTCTTATATCTAAATCTAAATAATGAATTATCTCATGAAATAATACTTTAATAACTTCTTCTTTTCTAAATAGAATTATATAATATCCAGGTAATGTCATACCAGAATTTATATTATCTGGACCTAAAAAATTATTATTAATATTTATATTCTTTTTCTCGTCAGATAAATAAATCTCTATCTTAAAATAATTTTTCTTATTTGTTAAATAATCAAAAAAATTTAAAATAGAATCAATTTTATTAATGAATTTTTCATCTAAATCATTTTTTGAATAAATTATTATTATCCTATCTTTATTTAAGGTATATGTTGTTTTAACGAATAAATTATTAATAATACTTCTTATAATTTTAGATGAAATAAATTGTGAAATAATATTTTTACTATAAAAATTAGTATTAATAAACTTATTTATTTGTGAATTATTATTTAAAATATTATCAATATTATCATTATAGTAATCAGAAATATTTTTATCAAAATTATTTTGTTCAATTTTATTTATATTTTTTTTATAAATATTTCTTTTATCTTCAAAATTAATTTCATTAATTATAGGGATATTAATATCTAATTCAAAATTAATTTCATCAATAAGGTCTAAAATAAAGTTAATATTATCTTTTTTCATATATAAGTTTAATATTAAAAAAATTTATATTTTTTTATATAATTATGTTTAATAATAAATTTAATCCAGATGTAATACATTCATTTGAAAATCAAGATAAATTTAGAAATAATACTAAATATGAATTAAAAAATATTCCTTATAAAGTAATAACAAAAAATAGTAAAGAAATAAAAAATCCAGAAGATTTAAAAATAAAATTAAAAGAAGATAAAGAAGAAGTTAAAAATAAATTTAAAAAAATTTTAGATGATAGAAAAATAAAATTAACAAAAGTAAAAAGAAATGAAGAAGATGTATTAAAGGATTTAAATAGTTTATCATTAGATAGTAATTATATGAATGATTTTAATGAATTAAGGGATGAATTTAAATCAGATTTCAAAGACAAGGAGGAGGATATAGTAAAAGACAGAGAAAAATACAATAATATGATAGAATCATTATTAAATGAAGGATTATTAGGATAATTTTATTTAAATAAAAAATAATATGATAAATATAAATGAAAGATGATTTAATAAATGAAAATTATTTAAAATTAATAGATATTTGTGAATCATTAAATATTGATATAATGGAGGATAATAAATTAATAGAAAAGGATAAAATTATTAATAAAGTAAATAATTTTAAAAAATATTTAAAAAACAAAACTTTAAAAATGTTAGATATTTACTATAATGAGGTAACTATTGATAATTTTTTTATAAAATTGGAAAAAATATATAAAGTTGTAAAAAAATATGAGAATAAAATTAATTATATATTAGATAATTTGAATAATATAAAATCAGAGGAGGATAAATCAGATAATGAAATAAGTTCTATATTTTTAGATTCAGATATTGATTTAAAGAATTTTGAAATTAAAATAGAAGACATAAAAGAAAAAAAAAAATTTTTAGATGAATATAAAAATTCGTAATTTATAATAATTTATAATATTATAATTTATTATGAATAACATTGTTTTAGGAATTGACTTAGGAACAACAAATTCAGTAGCGAGTTATTGGGATGGGAAAAAATATGTAAATATAAAAAATGGTGAAAGTAATATATTTCCTAGTATAATCGAGTTTACTGAAAAAGGAAAAATTATATGTAATAATAATTACAATAATTTAAATTGTATTAAAAATATAAAAAGGTTTATTGGTCAAGAAGATAATATTTCTAATCAATTTTTAAATGATTTAAATCATAATTATACTCTTACAAATAATAAGATTAATTTATATAATAAATATGAGAAAAAAAATTATACATTAGAAGAATTAAATAGTTTAATACTAAAATTTATTAAAAATAAAGCAGAGAGACAAATTAGTAAAGAAATTAAAGATGTGGTAGTAACGATTCCAGCTCATTTTTCTCAAAATCAAAGAGAGAGTGTATTATTATCATGTAGATTATCAAATTTAAATTGTATAAGATTATTAAATGAACCTACTTCAGCAGCATTAGCATATGGTTTAAATAATCATGATGATATAAATGTATTAATATTTGATTTAGGTGGTGGAACTTTTGATTTATCAATATTAAATATAGATGATGGTGTATATGAAGTGATAGCAACAAATGGAGATAATAAATTAGGTGGTGAGGATTTTACAAATATAGTTTTTAATGATATATTAAAAGAGATAAATTTTAATTTAGATGAAAAAAATAAGAAAGAAATCAAAATTTTATCAGAAAAGTTTAAAAAGAATGAGATTAATAATATAGAGATAGATAATTTCAAATATTCAAAAAAAAGAAATGAGATAACTTTTTTATTTAAAGATTTATTAGATAAAATAGAAAAATTAATAGATGATGTAATTAATTTTAGTAATTTAAAGAAAGAAGAGATTAATTATGTAGTTATGGTTGGTGGTTCATCAAGATTAAAAGAAATAATAACATTAATTAATTTAAAATTTGATAATACAAAAATTATAAAAAATATTGATCCAGATTTAGTTGTATCTTATGGAGCAGCTTTACAAGGCTATATTTTAAAAAACAGTGAAGATGTATTTTCTAAAAATATAGCTTTAATAGATGTATTACCTTTGTCAATAGGAGTAGAATCTGATAATGGTTTAATGACAAAAATAATTAAAAAAGGTAGTAAAATTCCTATAAGGAATAAGAGTGTATTTACTAATGACAGGGATAATATAGAGGAGTTAGAGATAGAAATTTATCAAGGGGAGAGATCATTAGTGAAGGATAATATTTTATTAGGTAAATTAAAATTAAGTAATATTAGTAAAAGGTTACGTGGTAAGAATGTAATAGTTATTGAGATGAGAGTTAATAATAATTGTATGTTGGAGGTAATAGCATATGAGAAAAATAGTGATAATAAAATAGTAATTAAAATAGAGAATTATAATAAAGATTTGGATGAGAATGAATTAAAAAGAATAATTAAAGAGAGTGAGAAGTTTGATGAGATAGATAGTTTAAAATATAAGTATAATAAATTATTAAATAAATTAAATGATCAGATAGAAAATTTAAGATATAATTATGAGAATAATGATTATATTAAATTAATAGAGAGTGATAGACATAAAATTAAAGATCATTTAAATATATTATGTAATAAATTAAATGAAGTTAAAAGTAAATATAATTTTGATTTAGATAACAATGAATTATTAAATTTAGTAAATTGTTTAAAAAAATTATTGAAAGTAAATGAGAGTAAATATAGTATGTTAATCAAAAATTATAATAATAATACAAATGATTTAATCTTAGAAAAAGAAAATTTAGAGGAAATAAATTTTAAATTTGATAAATATAATAATTTAATACAAGATTATATAAATGATAAAATAAAAAAGTTGGGAAAAATAAGTAAATATACAAAAAATAATATTACTAATTATTTTAATAATTTGTTATATAAATTAAATTCATTAAATCTAGATGAAAATGAATTTCTTAAATATAAAAATGATATTGATGTTATTATTGAAAAATATATTTTAAATGATATTGAATTAATAAGTAATTATGGAAATATTAATTCAATTAAAAATTTATTTCAAGTTAATAATATCAATTATGATATTACTAAATTTTATAATTTGAATTCATTAGATATTTTTAATTTATTATATGATATTTCATTACAATATAATTTAGAAATATGAACCTACTTCTTTTTTCTCTTCATCAGTTCTAAGTAAGTGCAAGACAGTAAAAAATACTGCTGTAGAAACAACAGCTGTTTCAATATCACTAGTAGCAGTATAAGCAATTAAGAAAATAAATAAAAATCTAGCATATTGAGATTTAAATAAATTTGTAACTGCAGAAGGTGTTTGTACTACACCATTACCTCCAAAACAACCTTGTGTAATAACAATTAATGTGAACATAATTGGTAATGATAAAAAATTATCTAAACCGTCAAGAGATGTAATTTGTTTAACTTTGTTTAAGTATTCCATATATATATACTATATATTTTTTTAAATTTCAGATTTTTTAATTTTTTTAAGTTCATTTTTATACTTTTTTTCAACTTTTACACCATTTTTTGTTTGATAAGTAATTGGTTCATTTAGTTTAATTCTTTTACCTTGATACTTATGTTCTTTATTTTTACTACCTTTGGTAGATTCAATCAAAGTAAAATTGATATTATTAGTATTAACATCTTTATCTTTACGGATAATTTCAGAAAGTGCTTTATTTGCGGCTTGATAAGGTGATTCACCTAAATATCTTCCACGGAATGTTCCATCAGCTTCTTTAATTTTAAAAGATCTATATTTTTTTTCAGACATGATATATAAAGTAAATATTAATTTTAGAAGAAATAAACTCAAATTAATTTAAAAATTAAATATATTATTATATGTATGACTGAAATAGAAAATAAATTTGTAATATATAATATTCAAAAAAACTATAAATTTTTATGTAATTATTTAATATCATTTCAAAATCATATAAATTATTGTTATGATATTAATATAATTAGTTTATATGATAGAAATTTAATAATAGGAAGGATTTATGAAATTGTAAAAGAGATAAATGTAGAATACAATAATTTAATAATTAATAAAGTCGATAATTTACTAGAAATTTTAAAAAACAATTTAGATATTAAATTATCAGATGATAGTGACGAAACATTTAATATAAGTAGAGAGTATTTAAAAAACAAATTTAATTTAAATTACAATGACGAGTTAAACAATTTATTATATCCATTAGACTTTAAAAGATTTAAAATATATAATTTATCAAAAAGTTATGGAGGAGATAATTTACTTTCTATAATAGAGTTATTATTAAAAATAAAATTAGATAATATATTTGATTATCATACTATAATATTTTTAAAATTTTTAAATAATATTTTTATACCATTAAAATTTGATATTTTAAATAAAAAATTTAAAAATTTAGGAAGTGTTGTAAAAACAAATATTAGTGAAGATGATAAAAACTTTGAAGATCATATCAATCAATATTTGAGTAGTTTTAATATTTATATTAAAAAAGTAAATAATGATGAATTGTTAAATAGATTATTATGTATAGAAATTAAATATTCTGATAAAACAATTTATTTTGAGGGAGTAATAATAAATGATCATATTAATATTTACATGAAAACTTGTCAGATATCTAATAAATTTTTATATTTTAAGAAAAGATTATTAGAAAATAAGTTAGATAAATGTAAAGCTACAAAAAAGTTTGCAAAGACTTTTTTTAAAACGTTAAATGTATTTGAAATATTAGGATACAATAATGATATAGTTGATTACATTGATGAAAACTATGAAAAGTATATAGATTTAATTAGTAAATCGTTTATGATAATTATGAAAGATTTTATAAAAAAAAATATTAGTATTACAGAAATGTTTAATATAATAAGATTACTTTTATTAGGTAATGAAGAGAATATTAATATAGCTGGGTTATTATTTGAAATTACAAAAGATAAAAAAAATAATAATTGTTTAATTTATGATACAATATTTAATAATTTGAATTATATTAGTCAAATTAAGTTAAAAAAAAATATTTCAAATATGAAAGAGGAATTAAAAAAAATTAGATCAATATCTTTAGATGATATAGATTATAAAAAACAAATATTATCAATAAAAAATATGCCAGTTACAATAAAAGCATTAGCATTAGAAAAAGTAGAAGAAATGAAATCATCTAATAACGAATATTATAAACAATTACAGTATGTAAAAACATTAATAAAATTTCCTTGGCCATCAGCAAATGATGATGTTATTTTTGAAGAATTAAATAAAGATTTAAAAAAAAGAAAAAAATATATATCAGATATTGAAGATAATTTAAAAAATCTAACATATGGACATGTAGAAGCAAAAAAATCATTATTACAAATAATTGGTAAATGGATAACTAATCCTCATAGTGGGGGTAGTGTAATTGGTTTAGTTGGTCCTCCTGGTGTTGGTAAAACTTTATTAGCTAATAGTATTAGTAAAGCACTAAATATACCATTTGCGCAAATTACTTTAGGAGGTCAAAATGATGGTGAGTTACTTCATGGACATGGTTACACTTATTCTGGTTCTCAACCAGGTATGATAGTAAAAAAAATGATTGAAGCTGGTAAAAGTCGTTGTATTTTATATTTTGACGAGCTAGATAAAGCTTGTTCAAAAAATGGATCAAACGAAATAACTAATATATTAATTCATTTAACTGATCCGAATATGAATAAATCATTTCAGGATAGATTCTTTCAAGGGGTTGATTTTCCATTAGATAAAGTTATTATGATTTTTTCTTATAATGATAGTAGTTTAATAGATAGAATTTTAGTAGATAGATTTATAGAAATAGATATAAAACCTTATAATGTTAATGATAAAGTTAAAATTTTAAAAGACTATATGTTTAAGGAAGTATGTTCATCTATTGGATTTGATATAAATGAGTTTGAAATAAAAGATGATGATATAAAGTATATAATAGACAAATATACATATGAAGCGGGTGTTAGAGAGTTAAAGAGAAAGATAGAATTTATTTTACTAAATTTAAATGTTGATAGATTATATCAAAGAGAGTTATTTAAAAATAATAAAAAAAAAATTAAATTAGATAAAAAATTAATTGAGAAAATATTAGAAAAGCCAAAATTAGAAATTCAAAAAATTCATAAAAATCCAGAAGTAGGAATTATAAATGGTTTGTATGCGACTACAATTGGTGGTGGTGGAATAGTACCGATTCAGATATTTGTTAATTATTTTAATACTGATGCTCCATTTACATTAAAACTAACTGGTCATCAAGGCGATGTTATGAAAGAAAGTGTACATTGTTCATTAACATGTGCAATTCAGTATGTAGATAAAAATAAATCTAAATATAATATTGATTGTGTCAAAAAATTAATTAATGAAAAATTTAAATCAGGTTTCCATGTACATGCACCAAATGGTGCTACACCAAAAGATGGGCCATCAGCTGGATGTGCTTTTACTACAGCATTTATTTCAAGACTATTAGAAAAACCAATTGATAATACAGTTGCAATGACAGGTGAAATTGATTTATTAGGAAATGTAACAAAAATAGGTGGTTTAGAATATAAAATTAATGGGGCTAAAAAAGCAGGAATAAAGAAAATTTTTATTTCCAGAGAAAATAAATCAGATTATCTTAAGATTAAAAAAAATGATGCTAAATTATTTAATAATTTAACAATAATAATTGTTGATACAATTGATGATATTGTACCTCAAGCTATTTTGATATAAAAAACTTGTTAGAAAATATTTTTTATATTTAAAAATTTTTTAATATAAAAAAAATAATTTATACTTTTTGAATTTTTAACTTAGAATCAAACTCTTCTGATAAATTTGATTCAGAAGATTCATAATCTGATTTATTAATACTATCTAATTCTTCTGAAGTTTCAGAACTTATTAAATCCAATTTATTCATTTCTGCTCTTTCAATTAATTTTTCTGTATCTTTATCACTTATCAAAACACGCGCATAATCTTTTATCTTATTAAATGTTTTCATTATTGTAACTTCTGAAATTTTAAATGTTGTTGATATAATTTTCTTGTTTAAATTTATTTTTAATATACTTACCATTAACATTATACTTCCAGCTGCAATTGATGCTGGTTGATGATCTGTTGCCAAATTTAACCTTTTTAAATTTTTGGCAATCTTTTTTGATATTAATATTTGCTTCTCATCTAATTTTAATTTTTCTATATACTCTTTTCTACTTATATAATCCTCCGCTTCTGATAATCTAATATTTTTAATTATTATATCTCCTATCATTAATTCACGAAATTTTCTGTTACCTTTTGTAACATTAGTCTCTGATATATCGAATATCTCAGCTATCTCTTTTGTTGTTCTTGGCTCACCTTGTAAATTTGATCCATAATATACACACGATGAAATAATATTTATTCTATTTAAACCTCTTATTATTATTGATTTATCCTTACCTGTTTTCTTATCCACAATTTTCTTATTCGATAATTGATAAAATAAATTTTTCGCATTATCTATTACTGGTTGACTGATATTACCTTTTTTACACTTTTCATCTAAATATTTCATTACTTCATACCGACTTCTCTCTTTATACGGCATCTGACTCCATTTTTCTAATGTTGATAACCTTTTATTACCATAAGAAACTTTAGTACCTAATGATGATTGCGGAAAATGATGACTAGTCGGACACCCACATCTACTATTATTCTCTGAAGTACTATTAATACTGTTCCAATCCGGATTCAAATCTAAAATATCACCCAATGTTAACCCACACTCCAAACAAACAATCCTTCCTTCCGTTCTATCACAATATAAATTTTTTGACTTACATAAACTACATTCCTCTATTTTTTTTTTTTTCTTAATTTCATTACTATTTTCACTTTTTTCTAAAGAATCTAGTATATCTAAAATTTCTTCCATTATCAATTATAATAATAAAGTTTGTCTTTAAATAATTTTATTTTCAAATTTTATTTAAAATATATATATATATATATGGACTTAAATTTAAGTATTGATGATATTTTAAAGATAGGAGCTGCGTATGGAATTTTGCAAGTTTTAGCACAAGATTTAGGAATTAAGACAGGAAAAAAACAAAGAGATATTGTTCAAAGTATTCCTATACAAATATTTTTAATGTATTCTGGAGGTTATGCTGTAACAGGTGATCATAAAACAGCATCAATTGCTACAGTTTTATATTATATTTTAAAATATATAGTTTCTAATGGAGAGACTTCAGGAGTATGTTTTGAAGATGTATAAAAAATTGAAAAATAAAATTATTTGTAAAAAAAATTGAAAAATAAACATATTAGTATTTCCTTTATAAACACACCTCAACCCAAAAACAAAACAAAACAAAACAAAACAAATCAATAAAACGAACAAACCGTAAGGAAAGCTTATCAAGAAAAAAAACAAACTAAATGGATTTATTCAAAGAGTACACAAATAGTGTAATGAACAAAATTCTAAATAACATTAATAAATGTTTCTATAACTTCTTAGATACATACTTTGAAAATGATATTATTACTAATATTCTTACTAATACTTACATAACTCTCTTAATATTTTTATTAAGTTTACTTCTTGTAATAGATTTGAGTTATACAATATTTCCAAGTATAGTATCATATTTATATTCATTTTATCCACACTTAGTATTTATTTCACGAATAATAATATTATCAATATTATTAATTATAATTTGTATTTTAAGTATAAATATATCTTATCAAGATAATAAAAATAAAGATGAGTTTGTAGTACATAGTAGTTTAACTAACTATATATATTATATACTTGGATTATCAATTCCTAGTGAAAATAAAGTACCAAGTCGTATTTCAACTATAAGTTCATCATTACTATCAAGTATAACTGATTCAAATAGCCAAGAAAATCAAGATCCTATATTGGATACAAATCCGAATATAGGAAATTTTGATGAATATTATATTATTGATGACGATACAGAAACTAAGGATTTTGATAATTATGTTATGGTTGATTCTGACCAAGATACTGATGTATATGATGTAAATGATTTAGATGACTATTTTATAGTTGATTCTGATACTGAAACTGAATAATTTTTTTTTATATTTATGTATATAATTTATATTTAATCATATTACCAATTAATTTTTTTTTTATTCTGTTTATTTAAAGCAATATTTATTTTTTTAAAAATGTTGCTATTAAAAAATCCTTTGTAAGAACTTAAGGGAGATGGATGTACACCTTCAATAATAATATGTTTTTTTTGATTAATATATTTTTTTTTTGATTTAGCATTATTACCTAATAATAAAAATATTGTATTAGGATGATTATCTGAAATATCTTTGATAATATTATCAGTAATATTTCTCCAAAATGTTTGATGTGAATTACTTTTATTTTTTTCAACTGTTAAAGATGTATTTAATAATAATATTTTTTCTTCTACAACCCATTTAATTAAATTACCATTTTCTGGGATTATGAAATCTGGATATGAATTCTTTATTTCAATAAATATATTTTTTAATGAAGGTGGAATAGGAAATTCGTCAGGTACAGAAAAAGAAAGTCCTGTTGCTTGTGGGATTATTTCATTATTAATAATTTTATAATTAATGTAAGGATCTTGTCCTATAAAAACTAATTTTGTTTCATTCAAATCAAAATATTTAAATGCTTCAAATATATTATTTATTTTAGGAAAAGTTGTTTTATTTTTGTATAATTTTTTAATATCATCATTATTAATATATTTTTGTAATATTTTTTTCCATGATTTTTTAACATTTTTAAATAAATCCATAAATATAAATAAAAATATATTTATAAATAAAATTGAATAAATAATTAATTAATATATAAATTTATTATAACTAAAATCAATTAAATATATTAAGTTAAAAATAAATTTTTTAAAGATAAATGAAAGAAATTATAATTTATGACGGAGATATAGAAATTTTTATAAGTAATAGAAATCAAAAAACTTTAGATAATAAAGATATTTATATACTTAATTATGATAATATAACTAATGAAATTGAGTATATATGTAAAGAGACAAATGAATATGAAAATTTAAAATTAGATCCAAAAGAATTATATGTATATAATAATTTATATGAACAAGCAAAATATTACAAAAAAAAGTATGAAAAAAGCTATAATAGAAATAATTTAAATAATATTAGTGATTCTAATAATAATTATTTTTATTATAAAAATGATGTAAAGTATATATATTTCAAATATTTTTATAGTGAAAAATCTATCATAATAAAAATGGATAGATTACAAATTGTTAAAAATAAAGATAAAAAAATATACATAAAAGGATATAACAAATTAAATAATAAATTAATTTTTGAAGAAAACGATGAAATTAAAGAAGTTGATTTTGATAAATTACTTTTCTCTGAACAATTAATTAAAAAAGCTGAAATTTATCATTATAATAATAAAAGAAAAAATAATTTTCAAGATGATGAACAAGATTTAAAGAGAATAAAAAATAAAAAATTAGAAATTAAGTTAGATTCAGATGATGAACAAGATTTAAAGAGAATAAAAAATAAAAAATTAGAAATGAAGTTAGATTCAGATTTAGAATATTATAAAAAAAATCAAAAAAAATCATTATTAAGAGAAAAATATAATCAAGAATTAAAGGATAATAATAAAAAATTTGAATATTGTAAAAATATTTTTGGAGAATTAAGTTCTAATAAATATGAAAATAATGGATCTAAATTATATTTACAGTATGATACTGATAATTTAAATTTAAGTAATAAAGAATTACAAAATAATAATTTTAATCATAAAAGTCTTAGTAATTATAATTTTAATCTAGATAATAAAGATAATGTTCAAAATTCATTTAATAAAGATTTAGAAAATAAAAAAACTTTTATTAGAGAGTTTAATGATCAAGAATCATTTAATAAAGACTTAGATGATAAAAATAAAGAATCATTTAATAAAGACTTAGATGATAAAATTAAAGAATCATTTAATAAAGACTTAGATGATAAAAATAAAGAATCATTTTTTAGAGATCTAGGAAATAATAAACAAGAATTATTATATAAAATTGATGAAAAAAAATAACAAAAACTAATTATCAATTAAAGAAATTTAATTATTTTGTATTGATTTTTATAAAAAAATTTATTTTTTATTGAATTTATATAATTATTATTTTATATAAAGAAATTTTTATATTAAATTTAATATTATATAGTAGTACAATACTATTTAAAAAGTTAATTAATACATATTTTATGGAATTGTTATGTTTTTTAATTAGTATTTTTGTAATAAATTTTTTAAATTTATTTTCATTATTATTAATAATATTTTCATTTTTAATGTGTAGATATTATTATAAAAAATATTTATTAAAAAATAAATATAATATAAAAAGAAAGAGATTATTTAATAATTTAAATAATAATTACATAGTTAAAGGTTTTATTTATGTATATAATTATTTTAATTATTATTTTAATATTATTTTAGAAGAAGTATATAAAATGTTTTATGATTTAATATTTGAAATAATAACAAATAATTATAAGAAAAATTTTCAAATGAGAAAAACTGATAATTTTAAAATTAAAAAAATTAATAATTGTAATTTAGTAAATAAAACTAATAATCATAATTTAATCCAAAAAATTAAGGATGAAAATGAGCTAAATACTATATTAGATGATGCTTTAAAAGAAATATTAGACTAAAAAAAATTGAAAAATAATTATATTAAGATTTACTGATTAAAAAGATTAATAACTTAATTAGAATAATACAAAATTAATCCGATTCATAATAATTTATTAATTTAAGATATATTAACTATTTATAATTATGTCAAGCTCAACTTCAAGTTCAACAAGTTCAAACATTAAAGATATTGAATATAATGGTATGACTTATTCAATTGATTTTGATCTTTCGTATAAAGATAAAGATGGTAATGAAATTACCATAAATTTTAATGATAATAATAAAAAAATACTTAATGATAATTCATATCAAAATCAAGATTTAATCTTAGAAATTATAAAAAATGGAAATGATGTTGAAAAAATGAATATTAAGGATATTATATTTCCTATGTCAAAATTAAAAGGTGATATGTTAAAATTTAAATATGATAAAATGTTTTATACACTAAATTATAATGAAAATTATTATGATACAGAAAATAATGTAATTAACATTTTACCTAAGAGTAAAGAAATATTTAAGGATAAATCATATCATAATAATGACTTACTTTTAGATGTTATAAAAAATGGAGAAGAAATGAAGATGAATATTAAGGATATAACTTTTCCTGAAGATAGAGAAAAAGAGTTAAAAGTATTTGTATTTTATGAAGGGAAAAAAATATTTTTTAATGAACCCGAACAAACTTTAATGAATTCAAATGAGAAGGTTAAAGTTATAGGATATATTCCTGATAATAAGGTTTTAACCGAGTCTTTGACAACTAATGAAAAAAAAGAATATGATCCATTTAAAGATTTTAGAGGATGGAAAAACTATTGTCAAAATCAATGTCGAAGACAAAATTATAAATCATATCCTTCCGTCTCAATTGATCATGATGGAGAGGAAATTAATGTTATTTATTATCCAGTTAATCAAAAAACATCAATTAGACAAACAGGAGAACTTGGACAAATCATAGGTAATACTGAAGATCATTTGAAATTTCAATTTCAAACAAAGGATAATCAAATAAAAACAGTTTATTTAGATGAACTATCTAATGGAGATTCTATAAAAGAAAAAGCTATTAATAATCATAAAAGAAAAGGATTAAATAATAGACATGAAAATAATTTACGTAGTAGTACTTCTAATAATACTATGAATTATTCTAATACAGTTCAACTAGAAGAACAAACTAGTAGTAGTACTAGTAGAACTGTTACTAATACTTCTAATGTTTCTTATTCTAGTGTGTTGACCTCTGGAAAAAATCAAGATTTAGTACAAATATCTCGGGAAGATTTAGATAAGCTTTTACAACTTAAAGAAGAAGCAACTAAAATTAAATTAAAATATAATTTGAAAAAAAATTTTTAAAAGAAATGGTAACAAAATTTATTTTTAATTTTTAAGTTTAAATATATTATAAAGTAAGGATTTTATTATAATAATTTTCAATGGTAGAATAATTATATAACAATAAAAAGTATAGATATTTTTAATTATTAATTTTTTTAACCTTATTTAAGAGGTTTTTTTTATATTATTTTATATTATTTTTTATATTAATTTTAATGTAAAAAATTGATATTTTAATAAATTATTTAAATAGTTATTAATATATATATAAAATATGGAAGAATTAAATCAAGATGATATTTTACCTTTACAAAATTTGATATTTAAAGAGGTTAATTCAATGTATAAATTACAATATAATCATTTTAATCAATGTATGGAAGATATGATACCAAGAATGTTAAAGGAAAATAAAAATATTTTTTATGAGAGTATATTAGGAAATAAAATATATAAGTACAGATTTTTGTTTGATGAAATTTCTATAAAACCTCCAGAAATTCCTGGGAAAAAGGAGTATATGTTTCCGGAAGATGCGAGGAAAAATAATTATACTTATTCAGCAAAAATAGAAGCTAATGTAAAACAAATTCAAGAAATATTTGATATTAATTCAGGAAAAACAATAATTAAGCAAATTGGAGAAGAAGAGAAGGAACAGCAAATAGCAGCAGTTCCGATTATGATTAGAAGTTCATTTTGTAATACTAATATTAGAAAAGATTTAAAAAATTCAGAGTGTATTTATGATCCAGGTTGTTATTTTATTGTAAAAGGTAATGAAAAAGTAATTATTGGAATGGAAAGATTATGTGATAATAAATTTTTAGTTTTTAAGAAAAAAGATAGTAATTTTTTAAGTGGGTATCAAGTTTATGCAACAGTAAATTCAAAAAAGAATGATTACACTGGAATGATTCAAACATTTAATATTAAGATGAAAAAAAATGGTTCTATTTACATTGAAACTCCACATTTTAATGATGTTCCTTTAGTAATAATTTTAAGAGCATTAGGTATGGTATCAGATCAACAAATAGTAGATAATATTACAAATGATCCAGATGATATATCAATGATAAATGCGTTAAGAGAAACATTAAATGAGAATAATATTCAAGGAGTAAAAAATGAGAAAGGAGAAGAATTAATTGTGAAAAATAATAATGATGCAATATTGTGTTTAATATCTAAAATTAAAAAATTTAAGAGGACAACTGATACAGATGAAGCGATTAAGAAAGAAGAGCAAAAAATATTTATTGTTAATACATTAAAAGCGGATGTGTTACCTCATTTAGGAGAAAATTTAATGGATAAGGCAATATATATATGTTATATGACAAAAAGAATGTTAAATGTGTATTTAGAAAGAACAGAAGCAGATAATAGGGATGATTATGTTAATAAAAGGGTAGATATGCCTGGAGTATTAATTTATCAATTATTTAATCAATTGTATAAAAAAATGTTAAATGATATTAATAAAACTTTTGCAAAAAAAAATACAGATAATCATGAGAATCCTATAAATGTGATTAATTTAATTAAGCCAAGTACTATAGAAATTGGATTAATAAATGGTTTATCAACTGGAGTATGGGGAACAACTAAAGTAAGAAAGGGTGTTTCTCAAGCATTACAAAGATACAGTTATCCATCAACAATATCAAATTATAGAAGAATTGTTTCTCCATCTGTTGATTCTACAACACAAAAATTAGTTGATATAAGACACGCTAGATGTAATCAGTATGGATTTTTAGATTCAGTAGAAACTCCAGAAGGTCAAAAAATTGGTTTACAAAAACATTTAGCTTTAAGTGCAGATATTACAATAAATATGTTATCACAGGAGATTATTATTGAGGAGTTATTAAAGGATAAATTAATAAATTTAGCAACAGTTCATCCATTTGACAAAAAAACTATGTTATTTTTAAATGGTCGTTTATTAGGATATGTAGAAGATGAGATTAATTTAGTAAATTTCTTAAAAGATAAGCGTGATAATAATTTTATAAATAAGCATGTATCGATAGTTTTTGATATTAATTTAAATGAAATTAGAATTTATTCAGATGGGGGTCGTATGATAAGACCTTTATTAAAAGTTAAAGATAATAAATTAGTATTAACAAAGAAAATGTTAGATGACATAGATGAAGATGGTATAGATAGTAAGAAAATTTCTAGATTAAATAATTTTTTGTTAAAATATACTGGAATAATTGATTTTATAGATGTAGAAGAATCAGAAAGAATAATGGTAGCTATGAGATTACGAGATTTAGATGAGCATAGAATGAAGATGTTAAAAGATATTAAAAATCCTAATCCATCTGGAGATAAAATTAATAGATATAATGACACTTTATATTTAAGATATACTCATTGTGAGTTTCATCCAGTAATGATGTTAGGAAGTGTATCAGCATGTATTCCTTTTGCGAATCATAATCAAGCGCCAAGAAATATTTATAATTTTTCTCAAAGCAAGCAAGGTAAAGGTATTTATGCGACTAATGAAAGATTTAGAATGGATATTAGTTATAGATTAGCAAATCCAAGTTATAAGTTAGTACAAACAACTCCAATGAAATATTTAAATATGGATAAATTACCAAATGGAGAAAATGTTATTGTAGCGATTGCTTGTTATACTGGATATAATCAGGAAGATAGTTTAATTATGAATCAATCAGCTTTAGACAGAGGATTATTTAGATCTTATGTTTATAAAAAGTATATTGATGAAATTAAGAAAAATCCATCAACATCTCAAGATGATAGATTTACTAAACCTGATCCAACCAAAGTTAGTGGT
>Ga0163109_10000968_pt1 | contig 22685 bp, 27 predicted proteins | sample CRUFie1St13metaG_FD_108704 | JGI IMG/M metagenome (GOLD analysis project Ga0163109, IMG submission 108704) | Marine microbial communities from the Costa Rica Dome - CRUD Field 142mm St13 metaG | ecosystem: Environmental > Aquatic > Marine > Oceanic > Photic zone | place: Costa Rica: the Eastern... | reverse complement strand
TGTTTTTGGCATGATGAAAGAACTAAACTGGGAAGTAATAGAAAATAGAATTAAAAAAGCAGATGCAATAGCAAAAATAATCAAAGGTTAAAAAATGAAAAAGTCATATAGTAATAAAGTGGCACAACGCCTTGAAGAAAATAAAATTAATTTGTCAATTTTATTTGAAGAAGATGACAAAGACGAAAAAAAAGATGATGATATAGGTGACCTTTTTAGCGATGATAGTTTTAAAGACGATGAAAACAAAGAAGATAGTTCTGATGATGCTAAAGACGATGTTGACGTTAAAGACGATGTTGATTCTAAAGAAAAGCCTGAAGACGACGAAAAAGGTCCAGAGCAGGACACTACAGAGTTGGATGAAGAAAATCTAAACAATCTTAGTGATCAAGTTTCTTATATGAAAAACTTTTTTGAAAAAATTAAAAAAGATGACGGCACATCGTCAGTTGAAAACTATATTTCTTCAGCTGTTGCTTCAAATATAAATGCTGCATCATTGGCAAAATTAACAGCAAGTTTTTTACGTAAAGGAAAAAGTATTTCAAGCTTTTTAATGTTTGAAGAAAAAGCAGATAAAGAACTAGAAAAAGTTGAAGCAGAGTTAGACGATATAGAGCGTGTTCTTACTAAAGGAAGCGAGATTGTTAATAAATTTAAAAAAGGAAAAGACATTGATATACAAAGCTATGTTGATGCTGCAGTTAATGCTTATAAAAACTTTGATAGTTTATTTGCAAAAGAATTAATTGTTAAACAGGCAACAATCAATGTTTTAATATTAAATAGCGGTGCTAAAGCTGAGATGAATATTAGAGAGTTTGAAGAGCTTTTTCATGAAGAGCTACATAAGCAATTTAATATAGAATATGAAGAGCATGCTTTAATAACAAAGAAAAGCAATACAGCTGCAGGAGCCAAGTCACAATCTTAACTTAAAAGATATTTTATGAGAAAAAATAATAAACAAGTAAAGAAAATTGTCAACAATAAAACTGTCCATGTTGAGTTGCCTGGACAAGTTCATAAAAAACTCAGAGCACTATTGTTTTTAAATGAATTGTCAATGCAGAAGTTTTTTACTTTAATGGCAGAAAAATACGTCTTAAACGACAATTATTTACACGATTTAGTTGATAAAAGAGTTGATGAAATCAAAGAAAATAATTTAAATAAACTTAGAAATATAGACGAGAAAGAATTGTATAATGCTATTGAAGAAAATTCTCCCTTTAAGAGCAATTGAAAAAATAATAAATCAAAGTCCTAGTTTTGAAGAACAAATTAGTAAACTTAAAAACGCACAGGCAAGCAGCAGCGCTGAAATTGCTGTTTTAAAAGAAAAGATTGTTTTTCTTGAAAAGCACAACAAGCACATTGTTGCAGACACTTTAATGCTAGCACAAAATTTAGCAACAGTGTACTCAGTTCTTAATGAGCATAATGAGATTATAAATGACTCTACAATAGCAAAAAAGATAACATATCACTAGCTTAATTGCATCCGATATAATATTTATAAATAAAATGTAGGTACAATTATGAAATCAGTTAAAAAAGACGATCTTAGAATTTTAGCAAAGTATTCTTTGTTTAAAAACAATATTAATGAATTAAGACTTCCTCTCGACCATGACATGGATGCTTATAAAAATAATTCAACAGCAGCCTTGGATCAGCCTGGACCTCAAATTGATGGCGAAGGTAATTACAAAAATACGTGGGAAGATGAAGAAGAGTTACCTATATCTGCTGATTCTTTGGTAAATAATCAGTCACTTATTAGAGTTGACTTAAACATAGATAACTTAAATAAAAAAAACATTGTGCCTACAAACATAACAGAATTGTCTGCTTTAATACAAACTACTTTTAGAGACCTAGGTCAAAACGACTTGAGTCAAAAAGAAATAGCAGTTATCTGGAAACTTATATCAAAAATAACAAGTAAATTGTGAGAAATTATGTCTAATAAACTATTGAAAAAAAGAGTTGAAAAACTTTTAGAGCTTAAGTCTAACGAATATAAAAGAAAATATTTTTTATTGTCAAAGATTTCTGAAACTAATGTTAACTTTTGTAAAAAAAACTTTGATAAATTTAAATGTTATATAAAGAGTTTAAATGAGTCCGCAGGAAAATTTCCAAGTACTAAGGCAATTTTAGATCTTTACGAGAATCAAATACTTACTGAAACAAAATCTAAAGCGAAGTCACAAAAACATAAAATTAAAATTAAAAAAGAAGCTAATCTTTTTTATACTCAAGACATTAATAGCACAGAAAGTGTTTTAAATAGTTTACTTGAAGGTGTAACTTTTAAAAATAAAAGACTAGATAATAAGCTAGAAGAAATAATTCTTGAATCTAATTTAAGAAGTATAAGCTTGCTAACTGAATCTTCTTACACAAAAGGAAGTGTGATAGATCTTACGAATTTATTTACAGACATTAAAGAAGTGCCAACTGAAGAACTAGCTGTGATCTCATCTGAAGATGATGATAGTATTAATGACTTCGAAGATAATTTTAATGATGTCAGTGTCAATAAAGTTGAAAGAACAGCTAATAAAGTTATTGATATATTTGCGCCTATTACTGGAGGTAAAGATCCTAAATCAGTTTCAAAAAAAGAGTTGTCTTCAATGCTAGGTTTTCAAGGAAACGGCAAATATAAGCCAGGGCAAGTAGGGCCAGTACTTTCAGGTTGGGACAAACTTGAAATGAATATTTTAAGTCAAATGTCACCTTACGGAAGAAGTAAAGGAATGTCAACAGTTGCTCAAAGAAAATGGTGGATTGTAGAATCAATTAAACTCTGTCTTATGCTTGAAAAGCAAGCTAACTATTTTTTAGGTTTGTCTGATCAAGAAAAATCTAGACTTACTCTTTCAAGTGACGAAAAAGCAAAAGTAGGACAAGTCGTTTCAGAAATGAGACCAAAAGGAAGAAATTTAAATGATAGTGAGATTAGAGAAATTACGCAAAAACTCCAAAGCATTTTATTGCAAGGTGACTTTGACTTAGAAAGCCAAGAAATTAAAGAATCAGATCTTATTGCTTTGCTTAAAAAAGCATCTTACACAAAAGGAAGGAGTATAGAGCAGTTAAAAGCAGAACTTGATTTTATGTATCCTTTACATGATACAAGACCTGACTTTGAAAAAGCACCAATACAATCTGACGAAGAACGAAAAGAAACTCAAGACGAGGTCGAAAGTTACTTTGCGCAGAAAGATGAAGAAACAAAAGAAACGTATGGCGATGAAATAGATGAAGAAACTGGCGAGCCTCTTTATGCAGACGAAGAACAAATTGCAAAGATTAAGTCACAAAATGCTGTTATTGTAAAAGACGAATTAATAGACGAAATTATTAAAACACCCAGCATTAACATGACTGCAATAGAGTTTCAAGAACACATGAAACAAGTTGATGCAGACATGACTAGATTGAAGCAGCTTGCTAATAAGACAAGAGACAAGACAAACCCAGACATTTTCAAAGAGTTTGAAACAGATAATTCTGGTAATATATTGCCAGACATAGAAGCTATTCCTGATATTATTCCAGCTGAAGGTTTAACTGAAGCTGAAAGGGATGAAATGGCAGATATTATTATTCGTTTAGGACAAAAACAAAAAATAACTATTATTAACCTGGACAGAAGAGGTGAAATCTATGATGAGCTCTGTGATAAAGCAGTTTCTGTAGATGAGTTTATTTCATTTAGAAAAGGATACGGTTTAGATAGTCCAGACAAACCTATGTCTTGGGAAGATATAGCAAGAGCTTCATATGGTAAGTTTAGAAAAGGTCAAGCTAGTAGACAGTTTGGCGTCAAAACTTGGTTTAGAGGTTTATTTTATTCACTTTCTCCTGAAAGTAAAGCAACCATTTACTCTTTTTTAGCAGAAAAATGGTATGATAGACTAAAGGTCCTTGATCTTATTGACGACAAGGCTTTTGTAAGAATGCCTTCAAAAACAGGAAATCCTGCAGAAGATAAAGCAGTTCCAGCTTCTGACCTAGAAAAACTTAAAAATACTGGTAAATATAAAAGATCAAGTAAACTTGATGCAGTATCTGATGCACTTGAAATGGTGTCAAAATATACACAGCCAAGATTTGTTAAAAGATATTTTGACACAGAAAGAGATGATAGTTTAGACTTAGCAGTTCAAGAAAAACTCGAAAGTCTTAAACAGTTAGCATCTTCAGTAGATGAATACGATACAGTTCTTAAAAGACTTGAGGCAGAAGACCCCGATACTGCTGCCTTTGCTTTAATGGACACAATGTTTAATGGCAATTCAGGATTTAGAATGTTTGCAACAGGAATGCTTAAAGAATATTACAATGATATAATCTGGCCAAATGTTGAAGCAGAGCTTGCATACGCAGTTAAACAATACTTTAATACACATTATAAAGGTAGTAATATTGGCAAAAGTTTAGCTCAAGGTGAAAATGCTGACAAGGTCAAACCTGAAGAAGGTAAAGAACTGTTTAATAAAATAATTTATCTTGTTATGCAAAGAACAGGAATTCCTTCAACTGGTGATAGACTTCCAAAAGTAGGCGACAGTAAAGCTTCACAGTTATCTTACTTTAGAGGAGAAGCTGATCCAAGAGGAGATTTTGCAAAAGCTGTAATGAGTTTTAATGCAAAAGGATATTCAAACAAGCTTTATGGTAGAACTGGCTCAACTTATAATCCGCTTAATAGAGCACCTTTTAGTGCAGATGACGTTGATATGCTTCTTTCAGATATGTTTGACTCTAATGGAATAATTGGTCAGGCTTATACAAAATTAAAAACTTTAACTAAAGTAACAGAAGGTGACATTATTTCTTGGATTGAAGACTACCCAGAAGCAAAGCTTGATCAAGCAATAGTTTTAGGCATGTCCATGAGTGATTTTTACAGAAAAAACGATATAGATCCAACAATTCTAGAAGTAATTGAAGGTTTAGGGAAAGATACTAAAAAGGCACTTGAAGACTATAAGAAACAATTTAAAGGCTTGCTTCTTGGAAAAGACTTTGCTGACTATTTAGATTATGAATTTGGTTTTGAAACTCTTGATCCTAAATCAAAAGGTTCTTCAAATCCAGGCGGAAAAAACTTCCAGTGAGAAAAACATGTATTTACAAAATATTATGACAAACTACTTAAACGAGTCAAATACTTCTATAACAAATGACTTTAATCCGATAAGTCCAAAGCAAAGTGACTGGATAATTGAAGAAAAAAGAATTGTTAAGACGTATACATTTAAAGATAAAAAATTTCTTGAAGCATTTATAGTTGAACTTATAAAATATAATAGAGAAGCTAGCGCTATTGTAGAATTTAGAGTAAAAGAAAATAAAGTAGGCATAATAATACATGCAACATCACCTCAACTATCAGAAATTGAGTTTGAATCTAAAGTTGATATTTCAAAAATTAAAAGAGATGTAATGTATTATTATGCAAAACAATAATAACTTTTTCATAAGCGAAGAACTTCTAGATGTTTTTGACGAAAAGTCTTTGACAGACAAAAAAGAAGTAGAAGATTTAGTTTGCGAAATTACGTCAGATAGTCTAAAACACAAATGTAGTATAGTTAAATTAAAATCTTTTAAAGATTATAACAGAATTACTTTAAAAACTTATTTTAATATTTTATCATGTCTTTACTTGGAAAAAGAAATTAGTTTTATCATAAGAAATAAAAGCAAAATAATAGAAAAAGTAGATATTGATTTAAATTTAAAAGGTTTGAGTATTAAACATGATAAAGATAATATTTATATTATAAAACTAAATTTGGAGAAAGCAAGTCATGGAATTTGAATTCGATAAATTTGTCAAAGATTTGGACAAAAGACAATTAGAAAATAGAGAAAGACGACAAGTTGAACGTCATATTCAAGAAGAAGATGAGCGGCGTAGACTTCGAAACATACAGTATAATGAAAAATGGCAAAATAGAATTGTATGGGAGAATTAATAATGAGCCACGAAGTAATTAACATGTTTGAAGAAATTCTTTCAGAAGTCAACTGGGCTGAAATAAGGGATGAGCAAATTTCAAATGCCAGACGACTTGGTCAACATGCTGCTGATAGTATTGAATCAAGTGTTAAAGAAGATACAGATGAAGAAAGTGCAGATGAAAAAGATTCCTCAGAAGAAGAATCTGTAAATAGTGAAGAAGAAGATGATGACAAAGCTGCCCCTGGAGAATTAAAAATAGAAGATGCTCTAGAATATGTTAAACTCAAAAGCTTATTAAATCAATTTAGAGCTTCTCGTTCTTTTAAGGATCCAGAAGTTAATGTAGAACTTAAAAAGTATTTTAAACGATTATCTAATGCTGAGAAAAAAGTTCTTTATGTTCTCATAAAAGGCTTGACACAGGTGACATTATTAGATATTTCTGGCAAAACTGCATTTACGCCTTCAGATAAATCCATTAATGTTTCAATATCAGGCGCAACTTCTGAAGAAAAGGATGCGTCGAAAGAAAGAGTACAACGGCTTACAAAAGACGAGGATGACGAAGAGAAAATTAATAAGCTTGCAAATACGCCTATAAAAACTGTGAGTATTGGAGATATTAAAAGAAATGACGAATCATTGCAGGAAATTTATAATATCGTAAAATCAAATGCCTAAGCTAATATCTTTATTACACCCTTATGAAATTAAAAAAATAAACAATATACAACAATTTCTCGTTTTTGCAAAAAATTTAATTAGAGTTATATGTACAAAAGGCTGTCAAGAAAAAATTGATGGTATACTTGTTCCAGTTAGATGGTCTAAAGAAAAGAAAGTCTGGGTGGTAGACAGAGGTACAAATTTAATGAGAGATAAAATAGGTGTAGACCTAGATAATCTCGAAGTGTATTATACTAAAGACAACATTATGTATGATGCCGTGCGTTTTGTTTTAAACACAGTTAATAGTTTAAAAAACATAAATATAATTGGACAAGATTACGGTTTACTTAAAAACAGCAGTAAATTCATTGCATTTGAATATGTTAACAATAAAACAAATATTATTGATTACAAAAAACAGTGTATGTACATGTTAGGTCTTTATCAAAGACACAATAAAAATAGAGATCTTTCTTACAATAAAAAACATACACAGTCGACTTTGCTTAGTCATGATGATGACTTTAAAAAGAGATTTATACATGAAAACTTAAGTACTCCAAGACATTTTAAAATATACGAAAACTATACACAAGTATATTTAGATTTTAAAAACGAACTATTAGAAAAAAATTTTAAACAAGAGAAATTATCTTTTTTACTAAAAGAAAACCATGATTTAAAAGACATTAGTTCACTAAAAAAAATAAAATCAGTTTTCAACAGCGAAGAAGATGTCTCATATAGCAAAGAATTTAAAAATCAAATGTTAAATGTTTATTTAAGCGTCTGCTTAGGGGAATTTATAAAAAGAAAATTTAAATTAAGTGACTGTGAAGGTGTTATTGTATATGATAAATATTTGAATACAAACATTAAATTAATAGGCGACATTATTTTTAAAGACAAAAAACAATTTAAAAAAAATTTATTAGATAGCAAAAGTGATTATAATTTTAATTATATGATTCCGAAAGCTTTTTAGTTGTTTAATGATATTCAAGAAGATCAATTTCAAGAAATTGTATCTCTCGTAGAAGAATTAGCTGAGTTTTACTCAGGCGATGACTGGATATTAGTCAAAAAGTATATTTTGCGATATTCTAGACCTGAAACACGTAAAAATTTTTCTACGAGACACAATAAAACTAAAAAGCACAAACTAAATAAATTTGAAATTAAATTAATAAATTATTGTGAGTCTAAATATAATTTAATATTAAAATTACATGATAAAGACAAGCATGTTGAATGAAAGGCTAATAATGCGTACTAAGTTTAAACAACCTGGTATATTTTACGAAGAGACACCTGAAGGACTTTCATCAGGCTTTCCTTTTATGGAAATACAAAAAGAAGAAAAAATACCTAGAGTTTTATTTATTGGTGCTGTACAAGACACAGATGAAAGAATAGAAGATAGTAGTGATACTATAAAAGAAATTATTATGCAAAGTTACTATAATAGTGAAATAATAAAAGAAGTATTAGACGAAGAAACATATAACTCTTTAAAGTTTGCATTAGGACTTAGAAAAGAGAAAAGTGATGTATGATGTTGGACAAGTAGTTTATGCGTTACTCGAAAATAAAAAAATAATAATCCCTATTAGAATAGTCGAAGAAATAACAGTAAAAAATTTAGAATCAGAAATTACAACTTATAAAGTCTTAATTCCAAACAACAAAAAAGAAAAAGTTAATCTAGATAAATTTGACAATGTCTTTAATACAGTCGATGAAGCATCAAGTTACATGCTGGAAAATGCAAAAAAAGCAATTGATGATTTGGCTTTCAAAGCTATAGAGTTAGAAGAGAAGTTTTTTTCTACTAAAGATAAAAGTGATGCGTGTATAAATGATATTAATAATGTTAAAATTGATTTAGGCGATGGCACAATGGCCAGTGTCAATATGGAAAACATAGAAAATTTAAACCTAGAAAATACAAATAGTGAGAAATCAATTGAAGAAAGTGCTTCTGCTTGACGGGTATAATTTAATTTATCGTGCTAGATATAGTGGTATGAATAAGGGTGAACATTCTGTAATATTTAATTTTTTTAGAGGACTAAGGCCTTTAATTGAAAAGTTTAATCCAGATATTTGCTATTTTGTTCTTGAAGGGAGACCAGTCAAAAGACTTAATAATGATGCAAATTACAAAGCTCAAAGAGTATATACTGATGAAGACAATTTTAGTGAGCAAAGAAGAGAAATTATTAGAATTTTATCAGAGTATTTTCCTATTACTCTTGCAAGACATAAAAGCTATGAATGTGATGATATCATTAATTATTTAGCAAATGATTTACATAAAAATGATATGTCGACAATAGTATCTTCAGATACTGACTTTATTCAAAGTATTAATCAAAATAATCAGCTTTATAATCCAGTTAAAAAAGACTTTATTCAGAAAACAGAATATGATTATGTTAGTTGGAAATCACTTGTGGGTGACAAGTCTGATAATATTATAGGTTTTAAAGGTATCGGCAATAAGCGCGCTTTAAGTTTAATATCAGACAAAGATAAATTTGACGAGTTTCTCGCTATTAAAGAAAATAAAGAAAAATTTGACAACAACATGTTTATGATTAAATTTCATGAATTGAGTCATGATGCAAAAGACATTGTGTTTAAAAAGACTTCTTTACAAAACTGGAGTCTTCTTAAAAAAGAATTTATAAATTTTAAATTTAATTCTATAATAGGTAAAGAAAAAACATGGGAAAAGTATATAAATACTTTTGTCAATCTAATTGAAAGGTAACATAAATGTCTATTGAAGTTGTTTTACAAAACGAAGCATTAACAAATTTAAGAAATAAAAACATTATTAGCACAAATGAAGTAGCTATAAGCGTAGGTGATTTATATTATGCAAAAGACGTCTTAACTAACGAAAAAAGAGTTTTAGACAAATCTATTATTGAAGGTGCAATTAATTTATCACCTTTAAGTGAAAGCACAACAAATAAAACCTTACTGAAAGGGTAAAAACATAAATGTCAGATTTAATTTATTTTGATGCTGACGCTCAAAATTTACTTAAAAGCGGTGTAAGAAAGCTTTGTAAAGCTGTGTCTGTTACGATGGGACCAAGAGGAAAGTTAGTTTTAATAGAAAAAAACGGTGAACCACCTCATCTTACAAAGGATGGTGCTACTGTTGCTAAATCAATTGTTTTAGAAAACAGAGTAGAAGATTTAGGTGCTAAGCTTTTAAAACAAGCAAGTGAAAATACAGCAACAGTTGCAGGTGATGGAAGTACAACTTCAACTGTTTTAGCTAAAGAACTTTACTTTAGAGCATCTCAAGCATTACAGACTGGTATCGGGTCACCGTCAGAAATTACAAACTTACTAACAAAACATACAGATGAACTTATTTCTTTTCTTGAAACTAAGTCAAAAAAAGTTTCTTCAAACGACGAGATCAAACAAGTTGCAACAATCTCTGCCAATGGTGACGCTTATATTGGCGATTTAATTGCAAACGCAATGGATGAAGTAGGTACTTCTGGTTTAGTGACAGTAGAAAAGTCAAAGACAACTAATACAGAATTGCAGTTAGTTAGAGGTGTCAAAATTGACAGAGGCTATGTTTCGCCTTATTTTATTAATGATAATGAAAAGTCAAAAACGATTTTAGAAGACCCTTTAGTTTTAATCTTGTCTTGCAAACTAAACTCTTTAACTCAAATTTTGCCAGTATTAGAAAAAATACATCAGACAAGTAAGCCATTATTTATTATCGCAAATGACTATGATCAGGAAGCTATACAGTCTCTTTTAGCGAATGTATCAAAAGGACTACTTCAAATTTGTGCAGTAAGGTCACCTTTTTACGGAGAAAAAAGAAATCAAATACTTAATGATCTTGCAAAAGCTCTCGACACAAAAGTTTTTTACGATTTAGATGATAAAGAAATGTCTAACGTAGTTCTGTCAGATTTAGGAAACTGCAGAAAAATTGAAACAACTCATGACGCTACTTTGTTTGTAGAATGCGAATCATGTCAAGACTCTGAAGATATTTCAAAGAAAATCGAGAAGCTTCTTGAAGACAAAAATATTACAAAAGAAGAAGAAGCTTTTTACAAGCAACGACTCATTATAAATAAAGGTGTCGTTGCTGTTTTATCAATTGGTGCACATACTGAATCTGAACTTTTAGAACTGGTTGATAGAATAGATGATGCACTTCATGCAACTAAAGCTGCAATTGAAAGTGGATTTTTACCAGGCGGAGGAATTGCTCTAGCAAAAACAGGGCTTGAGTTTTTAAGCAGAGCTAATGATGAGCAAAGCAATCTACTTGAAAATACTGTTAAAAAGATAATCGCTGACGCCTGTATGTCACCACTTAGACAAATACTTAGAAATGCTGATCTTTCCGTTGACTATATTATTGAAATGATTAAAAAAGAAGTTGACTTTAACAGAGGCTTTGATGTAAGAAACGAAAAATATGTAGATATGATTGAAGCTGGAATTATTGACCCACAAAAAGTAACAGCTACTGCACTTAAAAATGCAATAAGCGTTTGTAACTCACTACTATCTGTAGGTTGTGTAGTGCTCGAGGCACAAAGTTATGAACAAGGAGTTCAACTAGTCCAGTTGTCTGATGATATGTATTAATATACATGGAGGAATTATGAATGATCTAGACTTACTTATAATTGAAAAAATTAGAAAAGATAGACAAGCAGAAGAAGAAATAAAAAGAGTACACTTAGAATTGCCTGTTTACGAAAATTATTACGCTAATAAAAATGTCAAGAAAGAAAAAGAATCTAAGCGTGTAATTATTATTGATCTTTAATTAAAATATAATGTATTAACAACAAAAATAAAATGCAGGTAATATGTTGAATATAGACAAAAAATATTCTGATGCTATAAAGAAAAATCCTTTACTTACCAAGAGACAAGAAATTGATCTTGCAAAAAAAATCAAGCAGGGTACTAAAAAGTCTAAAGCAAAGGCAAGAAAAAAATTAATTGAATCAAATTACAGACTTGTTATTTCAATTGCAAAAAAATATCACAGAAGTGATATTGATTTTGATGATTTACTACAAGAAAGTAGTATTGGTTTACTTAAGGCTGTAGATAGATTTAATCCGGATTTAGGTTATAAGTTTAGTACTTATGCTTGTTGGTGGATTAAGCAAGCAGCGTTACAATATATTAATGAAAATGTTACTGACATTAAGGTTCCTACTCACTCTAGGCTTTTAAATTCTAAAATTAGAAAAGCAATTAATAAGTTTGAAGATGACTATGGCAGAGCACCTTCTTATAAAGAAGTAGGTGAGTTAGTTGGTGAAAGTCCAAAAAAAGTTAAATATACGCTAAAAGCGAATAAAAGTTTGACTTCACTCGACAAAGAAAATAATGATACTAGCTTTAGTCTTAAAGACTCTTTTAAAGACGAAAGCATTTATTCAAATCCAGAAAGTAATTTAATTGCAAAAGAAATGGATATTTTAATTAGAGATAGTTTATCTCTATTAACAGCCAAAGAAGAAAAAATTATTAGATTAAGATTTGGTATAACAGAAGAATCTACAAATGTCAAAAAATTTCCGCTTACATCTGAAATGGAGAATTATTTAAATGAAAAATAAAAAATACGTAACAGTAGACAAGCAAGGTTTAGGTCTTCATGCTATCGCAAAAATAATGACAGAAAACGGTGATAAAATGAATCATTCTACTGTTAGAAATATTATTAATAGGTCTTTTGTTAAAGTTGCAAAAAACATAACAAAAAGTTATGAATTAAATTATACAGACTCACAGATATTTAATATAGCAAAATCTCCAGACTTTCAAGAGTCTGTTGTTGAATTACTAGAAAGAAGACGTAATAATGAAAGATAGTTATCTTATTAGTTATAAATTATTTTGTCAAAGACGAAATTTTTCTTTAGAATCATTTATTCGTCAAAACAAAGAATTGAGCTTTAAAGATGCTAGAGACTTCTTCGTTGAAAAAGATGTTGAGCCACCTTCTGAAATTGATTTTATCAATATACAAAAAAAAATTCAACTTGAAAACATTCCTGACACAGAGGAAGTTATTCTTAAAAAACAACCAGTTTCGACTAAAAAACGTGTTCCTAAAAAAAGACGAAGAAGAAAACCAAAAAATGATTAATTCTTTACTTAAATACGACTTTAAAAATTTAGAAATAAATAATTACGCAAAAGACAGTAATATAGTTAAAGCTGTTGATCTTAATTCATTTGATCATGATAATTATAAAAAAGACACATATGACTTTAAGTCTATAAAAGGTAAAAATTATTATGGCAAAAAAAGACGATATTATACTGATTATTGCTAAAGCTTTTGCAAAAGAAAGATTTACAGAAGAAGAAACTAAAATAAGTAAAGAATTAACTATTACAACTTTAATTGCTGAGTATGGCTTAAACGACATTCAGGCAAAAGAAGTAATTAAATGGTGTGTATTAAGTTGTGCCTCTTTAGGAAATAAACGTGAAGTTTTAGAAGAAAACTTTTTTAAAAATTTATTTAAAAGAAAAAAGTCTGGTATAAATTTTGATTTAGAAGTTAGAAAACAAATTGAAGTATCACAAACAATGAAAGATTCTCCAGTCGGAGAATTTTTAAATAGACTAAACAATTTAAAAAGTCTACTAGATAGTCAAAATCTTGAAAGATCTATGCAGGATAAAGAAGAAAAAGAAGGCTCACTAAATTATATTTTAAACAAAGAGTTAGATATAGAAGAAAAAGAAAAAGTAGTAAGTCCTCTTTTATCTAAAGAATTAAATGGTCTTTTAAACAAACTAAAAGCATTATATTTTGCAACTAAAAATTTACCTAGGCAAATCAACTTTAAAAACGAAAGAGTAAATAGAAATAAACAATTTCAAGCAGCAGCAAGCATAAATAGAAATACTAGGTATATGAATTCTATTGGTAAAAGAAGTGATCATGCAAGGCGATATAGATCTATGTCTGCTTTTGTAGACCTCTTATGTAAAAATATAGGTGCTGAAAGCGAGCAAGATAAGTCAAAAGTAATTGATAGTTTATTAAAATATATTAAAGAGTTACATAATGAAATTTACAAAATTTACAAAACTGAAAAGTCAATCAGCACTAGTTCACACTTTGTTGATGTTTCTAATAACGACTAGTTTATTTTTTAGCTGTGCAAGATCAGAAAATGATGCTGGACAACAATTTTATATTGACAAGTCACAAATTACTTCTGGAGAATCGATTAAGATAAACTCTATTCAAGTGATAGATGAAGATGTTAAATACAGAATAAGCTTAATCAATTCAAATAAAGAAATAATTGAATCTTACTTGCCTGTAGTATATGATGATTACTTTGTTGTTAATAGATTTTTAAATCAAAAGGTCTCTATCTTAGATGAATATAGTATCTTAATAGAAACAGAAAATGCAAGTCAATCAATACCTGTACAAATTATGCCGTCTGTTATCGTTAAAAGTTTTTGTGCTGAAGATGGTTGTAGTGCTTTGTCTGGAAATGTAATTCAGAATATTCCAAATACAATTACAGTCAACGTCTTTAAGATAAGACCTGTAAGATTTCAATACACTATTACAACACCTTACCAAACAATTAAAAAGGAAAATAGTTACAACACACCAACAGGTGAAGACTGGTTAGCAGGCATTGTTTTACAAGAGATTCCAGATGAAGTTAGCTTTTATATTGCCAAAATAGATGTAAAAGTATACGATGCTGAAGAAAATTATGCTGAAACTTCTTTACCATTTAAAGTTGTTCGTCCTTTTGAGGTAAAACATTTTGGTAAATATGAACTAGCTGAGGTTTATGAGCCAGTACCTGTTACTGGCTGTATACCTGGTACAGTTGGCAGTAACGTACAATATTCTGAGTCAGAGTCAGAAACTAGACAAAACAGCGTGTCAATGACAATTAACAGAAGTTGGAGTGATAGCTACTCTTTAACAGAGTCTATTTCAAATTCTGAGGGTATAACTATTGGTGAAACAAAAGGCACTATTAACAGCTCATCTATGTCAGGCTCAGAAACTCAATCAGAGTCTTTTTCTGATACAACTTCGCAAGGTGAAAGTAATAATATTTCGTTTAATACTTCGGATGGAGAAAACTGGTCTTGGTCTTTAGATGAGTCAAGTTCAGAGACACAAGGTCAATCACAAGGTGAAAGTACAAATACATCTGTTAATGGATCAACAACGATAGGCGCGAGTGGTGAAGGATCTTTACCCTTTCTTGCAAAGGCCAGCGGTAAAGTTGAAGTGAGTGCAGGTATTTCTAGAGGATGGGGAGAATCAAATACTTCTTCTTCAAGTGAAACATCTGGCACGTCTAGAGGATATTCAACAGGAGGTTCATCTCAAAACGGAAGATCATATGGAAGTGTCCAGAATGATTCCAGAAGTCATTCGCTAAGCGGTTCCTATGTTTTATCAAGTTCGACATCAAATTCAATTTCTGAGTCATCCTCGTTATCGTCTGGCAGAGTTTGGAATATGTCTGAGAGTGTTTCGAGCGGAAATGTTGTAACATCTGGAAATAGTGAAAGTATTGCACAAACAATCGTTAACTCGAGTAGTAGTTCTACAACATTTAGTTATTCAGGTTACATACCTCGTGGAAGATTTGGAATATTTTTTAGACAAACTAGTAGATACGTCAAGCTATCAGAAATTATTACTTATAGTATTAACGGCGTTCCTCAACATGCAGGTTTTATTATGATGAATACTTGGGCTTGGGCACCTGAACTTTCTGTTGCAGAAAACTGTGAAGAAGCAAGTATTTCTTCTTTAAAAAGTGCCACTTGCCTTATTCAACCTTGTGAATAATGATTTAACTAGAAGATGAAGACATTACTTCGGCGGCTGTATTCTTTATTTCTATTTTTAAAGCACTCTTCACACTTGCTGAAGTTTCTGCTAGCGTTTTGTAAGACTCATTATATTCTTTAAGGTAAGCATTAATTACCTCATCAAAAGCATCTAAATCTGCTTCTTTGGCATTATCACCATCACCAATCTTCGTAAATAAATCGCCTTCATCTTTCATTACATTAATTGCACACTTTAATCCTAGTAAAGCCATAGACTGTCCCATTTTACCATCAATACCATCAACTCCTGAAATTGCTTTTGTAACAAAATCGTCAACTGTATTATTTTTTATGTGATCTTGAAAGTTTATGTCGTCAAAAAGGCCTGCAGAAAATTTCTTTATTCTATCCCCCGTAATTGGTTTAAGAATAGTTCCTATGATATTAATTATTGCGCCTCCTAATTGTTTAACATGAACTATAATTGCACCTACGTTTCTTACTGAGTATATTAATACAATAGTACCGAGCATCATCAAGTATACTGTATTAGGCGCTACCCAATTTTCTGCCTTTACATCAGTCATATCTTTAACAATATCGGCCAACCATACATGTGTATCATCGCTTATCCATTTAGCATTATACAAAACTTCATTCATGTCGCCTATACTAGTAAAAAATTTCATTATATTGTCTTTTAACGCATTAACTGGGTTAGTAATAAATTGTACTAATAGACTTGTAAAAACATCTCCTAAATCTAAAATTTTTTCTTGTAAAGCATTAACGTCAATAAGACCCGAAGTATCGTCACCTGTAGCTTTTAAAATTGCGTAAGAAAGAAGTCTCACTACTATATTTACAAACCCGTTGGCAGCTTGTGCTAACGTTGTAAGTAGCCAACCAAATATTCCATGAAATCCTTCTAATAAAGTTGATACAGTTAATGTTTTCATTTTGTTTTTCATTATCAATGTGTAAAGTTTCCAAAATGAGCCGGCTACATTTACAAAATATTTAATTATACCTTTTTGCCAAAAGCTGGCTTTCTTCTTAAGCTCTTTGTTAACCTTATTAATCATTTTTGGATTAAAAGAACCTCTAAAGGATTGAGACGCAACTCTTTCAGGATCTTTTGCGACGTCACTATCTGTTCTTATATTTTTATTAGAAGATGCATTAGCAAGCTCTGTATAAATTTCTTGTATTTTATCTTCTATTTTTTTACTATTAATGTTAAAGTTTGTTCCACCAAAAACACCTTCTCTTTCTGTATGCTTTTTTATAAAAGAAGTTAATTCATCTTTAGCTTGTCCAAAATAAATTGAACTTGTTAATTGTGATAACATTTCATTAATAGCAAGTTCAGCAGCTGATTTATCGCCTCCTTCACTGTAAAATTTAACTATTGCTTTTTCAATGTTTTTGTAGTGAATGTTTTCTGCAACTAAACCTGCAGTATTTAGGTATGGTTTTAAGTGTTTTGTGAAAGGAATATCTTTATCTGAATCATCTTCTCGTTCTTTATCTTCTGGTTTAAGCTTGCTTTTTCTGGCTTTTTCTTGCTCATCGACTAATAATTTTAAACTTTTAGATATTTTTGCAAATTGATCGTCTGGAATTCCTTCTCTTTTCTTTTTTCTTTCATCACTATAATTTTTATATTTGTCTTTAACACTTTGAGGTACTAACTTAGCTGCTGTATCTTTTATTCCTTGTATGCTTATTTCGTCTAACTGTTCGTTTTCAAATAAAAAACTAAACTCGTTAATTAGAGACATATCTTTGTCTTTATCGAAAATTTGTTGTTCTAGTATTCTTCCTCTATTAATACCTATATTTAATGCTTCTTTTAAAGACTTTTTCTCTTTAACTTTAACATCTTTGTTATAGTATTTATCATAAGCATTTTGACTAGTAAAAAGACCAGGCATTATAAAGTGAGTATTTTCATTTAGATGTATTTTTAAAACATCATCGATTTGACAATATTCTTTTTTTAAGCTTTTTACTTCTTCGTTAAATAAAAATTCAAAACCTAACTTTCTTTTAGAAGATATATTTTCTAAGTTATATGACTCATTATAAATTTCTGCTAGTTCACTTGATAGTCTAGTTGTATCTGGCGTGCTTTCACCAATAAAAGCAACGCTTTCTAATTTTAAAATACTTTGCATAATAACCTCATAATAAAATATTTACTTTATAAATATATAATAAAATCAGAAAAAGGTTATTATGAAAAATAAAGGTAGAAATTTAGATTACGGCCATACAAAGTCAGATTCTGGTGAAGGCAAAATGGCTAAAACAACTTTGCTTACAATGGGTAGAGACTTATATAATTTATACATGCTACTTAATGATCAAGATGATTTGCCACAATGGTGTCATTATAAACTAGCTAAAAGCAGTGCTGATCTTTCAACTGTAACCGATTACCTTACATCAAAAATAACAAAGTTATGCATTGACAAAAACATTGATACAAATACACTTAGACTTCATATAAAGGAGTCACTTGAAAATGAAGACTAACATACTTGTAGAAAGCTGGAAAAACTTTATCAAAGAACAAGACAAATTAGAGTCTATTACTTTTCCAATGAGAGAAGAGCCAGAAAGATTTAGTGTAGGTTTAGTCCCAATGTCTGCTAAACCTTTTCATAAAGGTCATATGTTTTTAATACAAGCAGCTGCTGAAAGATGTGACAGAGTAATAGTATACGTTTCTATTTCTGATAGATCACGCAAAGGCGAGATAACTATTTATGGTGAAGATATGCAACTTATATGGGAAAGTATTATAACAAAACATCTTCCTAAGAATGTAAAGTGTGTCTATGGTGGTTCTCCTGTAGGTAAGGTATATGAGTTTTTAGGAAACATTTCTGAACAAGGTACTTCAGGCAGCGAGACATATGCAATATATACTGGACAAGATGATGCTAAAAGATACCAAGAAAAATATTACGAAAACATAAAAGATCAAGTTTGGGTAAAAGAGTTTTTAAGAGGCAGTGATTCTCCAAACATAAGTGGAACATTAATGAGGTCTTATTTGTCAAACGCTTCTCAAGACAAATTTTTATTTTTAGATGGTTTGCCAGATATGCCTGATGAAGATAAGGAAGAGATCTTTAATATTTTATTTAGAAGATTAAATTAAAAACAGACTTTAAAGATCTTATTTTTGACTCCTGTTGCATAAACTTTTGCTTAAAGGTTGGAAATATTCCTTTTTTATCTCTGTAAGCTGCACCTAAAATCTGGTTTAATGGTGCAAACCCACCAGTAACCTTTATTAAGTCACCTTGATAATCATAAACGCCACCTTCGACTGTGGTTGCTACAATATCAGTAATATCTTTGTCTATTACTTTATCTAAATGTGTTCTTAATCGATGGACTTCAGACTCCCAATAGTTTTCTGGCTTTTCATTCATATAATTAGTCAAGTCATAAATTGCAGTTTGAAGTTTATCTCTAAGTAGATCGATATTCTTTTGATTTGTTTCATCTGACATATAAGCAGACTTTACACCTTTTAATAAATCGATGCCTAAGTCAACAAAAACATCTTTAAATGGAGATATAATTCTTTGAACTTTCTTTAAAGCTTTGCTAGCGTTAGTTAAATCTAAACTTCTTAATCCTGCAGAGTCACTCTTAGCCAAAGAAGAAGTAAAATCTTTGCTTTTGATTTTATTTCCTTGTCTATCTTCTCCATAAAGAACAAAGTCATATATTTTTTTTAAAGTTTCTCTATCTAAATTAATACCTGATTCTTCAATTTCTTGTTTGATAATATTTTCTATTCCTTCGCCTAGAGTAATATCTTCAGTTATTCCTAAACTTAACGCAACTTCTTTTACTCTTTCAACATAATCTTCTATTTGAACACTTGTTAATTCATTTAAGTTGACTGTTCTATTTGATGCAAGAGTAAATCCAGCTGAAGATATTCCGCTGTCCATTAGTCTTATTATTTTTTCTAAACGCTGACCTTTATTTGTAGAGTGTATTGTTTTTCTTCCATCAACATAATCAACAATACTATGGAATACAATGTATTTTTCATCGTATACAATTTGATTTGGTTTGTCTGGGTGCATTATTTCAAAGTTAATAAAAGATTTTGTTTCACCATCTGGATGAAATACTTCTTTTATCTCCATTTCTGCAGCTGGACCAGCTGATTGCAACCATTGCTCAACGCCACTTTTAATTGCATTACCACCTTCAACAAAAGGCTTTTCTGCACCGTGGCCTGTGAATTTTGCAACAAGATCATCATGCGTCATATCTTCTTTGTTGCGTGCAAACATAAGAGTACCGTCTTGCTCAACTGTAAAGAATAGGTTTTGCCCATCAACTTTTTCTATAATCTTTTGGGAAGTGCTATATTCTTTTATTCTGTCTATAATTTGTCTTGGCGTCATATCTAATGCTTCATAAGGATGCATCATGTGACCTGCAAGACCTCCTTCTTTAAGAATTTTATTTCTGAACAATTGAGAGTATACTTCTTTCAAACTACTACCAATATATTTTCTGTGGTCATCTAAACCTAAAATTGATCTGTTTAAATTAAAGTTTCCGTACTGCTTGTTAAATTCTTCTGATTCAACATCAGATATACTATAACGAGGTTCCATTTGTTTGTCAATTTCAATTTTTGACTTTAAATAATCTGATTTTATTTTATTTAAAATAACTTCTTTGACTCTTAAATAACCTTGTAATTGTTTTATTCCTGTATTATATTTATCATACTCTTTACCATGTCTTGTTAACACTGTGTTGTTAGCTTTATTTTTTTCTGAAAATGGAGCTATCCCTAAGATTGATCTTAACACATTTGTATTACTAAATGCGTTTTCTTCATCAAATATATTTAAAATTAACTTTGTTAAAGTTTTATTTTTATTTCCTTTTACAGTGTCAGACACTGAAGATTTAGAACTAATAAAACCTGAATATATATTAGAATCGTACTCTGTTTCTTCTTCACTACTAGTTGTTTTTTTAATACAATCAATAATAAAACTTCCAAAAATTACAGGATCAAAAAGATTATCATTTTGCATAGCATTAATAATACTTTTGTTGTTAGTAAGATAAGCTACGTCTATATTAAAGTGCTGCGATATTTGCTCAATACTTTTATTTTTTAAGGAATAAATTGCTGCAAAGTTATTAGGATTAAACATAAAACTAAATTTAGCGCCTTCTATTTCACTAAAATTAACTATTGCTTGAGAAATGCTACTATTTAATTTTTTGTAGTTATCAACAACTTCTTCGATTGCGTTCTTAACTTTTTCTTTTTTTCTAACTTCAAAGTCAAGTTTGTCAGTTATTATATTCTTGTTAACATCATCAATCAATGATCGAAGTTTAGCAGTAGTAGAAGTGGTGTTAAAGTCAGTATGCTTTTTGTTAATATTGTCTGATAAGTAAAAATGATCTTTATCTATCGAGTATAGTGCACTTGACATTGCTGGAGAAATTTTATAGTCTAATGCTTCTATAGATATTTCAAAATTATTTGTTGGCTTAAAGTCAAGTATAAATTCCATTTGAATTAAACCAAAGAAAGATATTCCAATATTGTGAGTTTTATTTACGTCTTTTATTTTTTGCGTCATTTTGTTAACAAATGTTAACGCAGTGTTTAGTGTTCCACTATTATTTCCTGTTGCACCTTTTGATAAAGGAGAACCACTTGAACCTTGATTTGAAGCTTTTAAATCAAAAAGCCCAATGTTTTTAGTTGAGTTTTCAATATCTTTTTCTCTAATGATAAAGTCAAAAGGTGAATTATTTTCGGCAACTTGTTTAAAATAAGAATCATTTTCAAAGTCATCACAATAAACAGAACTGCTATTATAAGACTCGTTAAATAGTATTGTAGAAAAGTCTTGCAATACTTGTTTAGTTCGATTTAATAAAAACTCTTTATTTTTTCCGTCTGCATATCTTATATTTAAATAATCTAATCTATAGTCACTATCAGTAGGTTCTTCACCTTTTACTATTTTACTATAAACAGAAGAAGTTCTACCTTGGTCGTTTTTCTTTTCAAATATCTCATTGCAACAGTATATTAAAACTATAGCAAGTTTTTTAGACTTATGCTCTACATTTAACTCAAATGCATCATCGATATTTAAACATTTGTACACTGCTTCTCTAAAAACTTCTTCAAAAAAAGCACCAAAGTCAACTGTTAAAAGTGCCTGTTTGCTTGTTAAAAGACCAGCAAAATAACCTATTATGTCATTTACAGATTCAACTATTTTTGCATCTGAAACTTGCTTAAGATTTATTCCTTTATCAACTAGTTTTTTAATTAAAAAATAAAATAAATTAGATTTAAACTCTAATAAATTTTTTGATCCTACAAGCTTAGAAACAACTTTAGTGCTTCCTTTCTGTTCTTGGTGAAAGTATTTCTTTAAAAAATTAGACATAGTAAACGTCATATCTGACTCTTTAATTAAGCTGTTATTTTGTCTAACGTTTTCTTCTAAGATTGTACTAATATCATTAATTGTTACTTCGTTTTCTTTTAAAAGAAAATAGATGTAGTTTATTATTTCATAATATTTTAATTTTACATTTTGTTTTTGACGTTCACGTGTCTCCTGATCATCACCAAAAATTAGAGTTAGCGAGAAGTCTTTGCTTGTGGAATAAATAAAGTTATTTATTCTTTCTTCTAAGTCTTTTATTATTTGAAATCCGTCTGCTTCAGAAACAAAACTTTCTTCACCTTCTACTTCTTCACTATCTAGTGATTGCTGTGTCGTATTTGTAAAATTGATGTTAGGTAATATATTAATTTTATCACTAAAACTTACATTTGTGTTTTCAAAAATTTTTTTATATTGTTTTTTAAGACTATATTTCATCGTTTGCCACCCCAATACTCTTTAGCAAAACCTTCGTTTATTAATTTCTTATTATAACTGTTTTCAAAGTCAGGTTTATCTTGTTCTATCTCCCAAATCGTACCGAGCCATCTGCCAAACTTTCCGCGTTTAGCTGTATGTAACAAAACTTTCTTGCCAAGAATTCTTTCACGCAACCAATCACGTGTTTCTATGCCTTTTTGTTTTTCATCTAAGTCTTTAGTTCTAACTTCAGGA
>Ga0163109_10000967_pt1 | contig 22685 bp, 22 predicted proteins | sample CRUFie1St13metaG_FD_108704 | JGI IMG/M metagenome (GOLD analysis project Ga0163109, IMG submission 108704) | Marine microbial communities from the Costa Rica Dome - CRUD Field 142mm St13 metaG | ecosystem: Environmental > Aquatic > Marine > Oceanic > Photic zone | place: Costa Rica: the Eastern... | reverse complement strand
TGCAGGCCGGGCCGGTGATCATCGAGGACAACTGCTTCATCGGTGCCCGTGCCGAAGTGGCCGAAGGCGTGGTGGTCGAAGAAGGCTCGGTGCTGTCCATGGGCGTGTACCTCGGCGCTTCGACCAAGATCGTCGACCGTGCGACCGGCGAGATCCACATGGGCCGGGTTCCGGCCTACTCCGTGGTGGTCTCCGGCACCATGCCGCCCAAGTCCGGCGACGGGCCATCGCTGTACTGTGCGGTGATCGTCAAGCGCGTGGACGAGCGCACCCGGTCGAAGACCAGCATCAACGAACTGCTGCGGGACTGACCCGAACCATGGCGGCGCCCGGCACCTCATCTTCATCGGCTTCGGCTTCGGCTTCGGCGTCAGTTGAGCACGCTCAGGCGCTGATCCGATGCCCCTCGGTGACCCCGGTCGAGGGCGGGGCGATCGCCTATATCGCTCAGTGGGCCGAAGCGCTGGGCGGCTGTGCCGAGCGCATCGACCGCAACGGCGTGCCCAACCTGTTCGTCAAATTCGGGCCGCGCGGGGCGTCGAACGGCCGTCACTTTGCCTTCGCCGGCCACACCGATGTTGTCCCGCCGGGGGACGAGAGCGCGTGGAGCCACCCGCCCTTCGCGGCCAAAATCGTTGACGGGCAGCTCTACGGACGCGGCGCGGTCGATATGAAATCCGGCGTCGCGTGCTTCATGGGTGCGGTCGAAACCATGCTCGGTACGCTGGCCGAGGGGGACGCCATATCCCTGATCATCACCGGCGATGAGGAAGGCCCGGCGACCGACGGCACCCGCGCCGTGCTCGACTGGATGCAAGACGTCGGCGAACGCCCAGATGTGTGCATCGTCGGCGAGCCCACGAACCCCGAAGCCCTCGGTGATGCCATCAAAATCGGCCGCCGCGGCTCGATCACCGCCTATTTCGAGAGCAACGGCACGCAGGGCCACGTCGCCTATCCGCACCTCGCCGACAACCCCGTGCACCCGCTGCTGGCTGTGCTGGGTTCCCTGACCGCCGAGCCGCTGGACGCCGGCACCGAGCACTTTCAGGCGTCATCGGCACAGGTGGTCAGCTTCGACGTCGGCAACCCGGCCGACAACCTGATCCCGGCGAAGGCAACAGCGACAGTCAACATCCGCTTCAATGACAGTCACAGCAGCGACAGCCTGCAGCGCTGGATCGACGCCGCCGTCGCGCCGCACCGCCAGCACGTTTCGGTGCGCTACCGGGTATCGGGCGAGAGCTTCATCTACCCGCCCGAAGCCTTCGGCGCGCTGATCGCCGACGTGGTCGAGGACCACACCGGCCGCCGGCCCGAATATTCGACCGCTGGCGGCACCTCGGACGCGCGCTTCATCAAGGATATCTGTCCGGTCGCTGAATTCGGGCTGGTCGGCCAGACCATGCACAAGGTCGACGAGCGTGTTGCCGTCAAGGACATCGACGACCTGACCGCGATCTACGCGTCGCTGCTCCAGCGGTACTTCGCCGGGTAGCTTGCCCGCATGAAGTAGAGCCCGCAGGCGGGGGCCTTCGGGCCACTGACCTGCCGGTCGCGGGCTTCCAACACCTCCCGAACCCAGTCCACCGGCTTGCGCCCGGCGCCGACCTCGACCAGCGTGCCGACCATGTTGCGCACCTGATTGTGCAGGAAGGAACGCGCGGCGGTCTCCACGATGACCCGCTCGCCCGTGCGCCAGACCTGCAGCCTGTCGAGGGTCTTCACCGGGGTCTTGGCCTGACAGATGATTGCGCGGAAAGACGTGAAATCGTGGTGCCCGACCAGCGCCTGTGCAGCCTCGTTCATGGCGTCAGCGTCCAGCGGTGAGCGCACCAGCCACGCCCGGTCCCGCTCCAGCGCCAGCCCGGGGCGGCGGTTGACGATAATGTAGCGGTAGGCCCGCCCGGTGCATTCAAACCGGGCGTGGAACGCATCGTCGACCTCGATCACCTCCAGCGCCGCGATGGGGTGCGGGCGCAGGCAGCCGTTGAGCGCCTCGCGGATGCGGTTGGCGTCGAAGCGGTCGCCGTCGATATCGACGTGAATGACCTGCCCCAGCGCATGCACCCCGGCGTCGGTGCGGCCACTGGCGTGGACGGTCAGGGTCTCGCCGGTGAATTCGCGGAAGGCATCGATGACAGCGCCCTGCACCGAAGGGCCGTGCTCCTGATACTGCCAGCCCATGTAGGGCGTGCCGTCGTACTCCAGCCGGATGGCGAACCGGGGCATCAGTCGAGCCTCGTGCCGGGGCTGATGGGGCTGCCGCGCAGGAAGTCTTCGGCGCTGCTGACGGTCTTACCCGCGCGCTGCACGTCCAGCAGGGCCACGCTCCGGCCGTCGCCACAGGCGATTTGCAGGCCCGGCCCGCTCAGCACCGTCCCGGGCGCCGTGTCGGGGGCCGCCGTCGCGGTGCCGGCGTCGGCGCGCAGGGCCTTGACCCGCTCCCCTTCGCGCTCGAACCACGCGCCGGGGAAGGGTGAGAACGCGTTGATCCGCTGGCGCACCACGGCCGCCGGTGCGTCCCAGCGGATGCGGGTTTCGGCCTTGTCGATCTTGGCGGCGTAGGTCTGTCCGGCCTCGGCCTGCGGGGCTGGTGACAGGCTGTCGAGCTGCGCCAGCGCCTGCACGATCAGGCGCCCACCAAGCGCAGCCAGCCGGTCATGCAGCGCGCCGGTGGTCTCGGTCGGGCCGATGCCGAGCCGGTCTTCGAGCAGCACCGGGCCGGTGTCCAGCCCGGCTTCCATCTGCATGATCCCGACCCCGGTTTCGCTATCCCCGGCCTCGATCGCGCGGTGGATCGGCGCCGCGCCCCGCCAGCGTGGCAGCAGGCTGGCGTGAATGTTCAGACAGCCGCGCCGGGGTGCGTCCAGCACCGCTTGGGGCAGGATCAGGCCATAGGCGACCACCACGGCAACGTCGGCCTGCAAGGCGACAAAGGCGTCCCGGTCGGCTTGCTCGCGGAAGTTCAAGGGCGTCCGCACCGGGATCCCGGCCGCCTCGGCAAAGGCCTGCACGGGCGAAGGCTGCTCCTTCTGCCCGCGCCGCGCCGGGCGGGGTGGCTGCGCGTAGGCACAGACCACGTCGTGGCCCGCCTCGATCAGCGACCGCAGCGCTTCGACCGCAAAGGCCGGTGTGCCCATGAACACCACGCGCACGGCTCAGCCCTTGGTTTCAAAGCCCGGCGGCAGGTATTCGGGCCAGAACTCGTGGCCGTGGGCGAACTGCTGCGCGGCAAATTTGTTGAAGAAGGCTTCGGGCGGCTCAAAGGCCCCGGCGAAGCTCTCGTGGGCGGCTTCGGAGAAGAAGGCGACGGCGTACTCGACCATGCCGTTGCCGAGCCGGACCGCAACCAGCGAACCGCCATCGCCCGGGATCGCAGCGGTGATCGCGGCTTCCATGGCCGCGAGGCCGGCTTCCATCTCCGGGTCAGGGCCGCCTGCGCCCTTCAGCGGATCGTCTTCAAAGCGCCAGAAGAAGGTCACGCAGTCCGCGACGCTGGCCCGGACGGCAGCGTCGAGAAAGCCGGTGTTGTAACGCAGGGTGATCGGCACCACGCGGCCAAAGGCGTCGGTGACTTCCAGCGCGCCAATGGCCCACTGCGCATCCAGCGAGACTTCGGCGCCGGTCGGCGTCGGCGCGACCCCCTCAACCATCGGCCGCCGCGTCTTCCTCGCGCTCCTTGAGCAGCTTGCGCAGCTTCTTCATCAGCATGTTGCGCTTGAGGTTGCTGAGGTGGTCGATGAACAGAATGCCGTCGAGGTGGTCGATTTCGTGCTGGATGCAGGTCGCTTCCAGCCCGGTGAAAATCTGCTCCTGCTGGGCGCCGGTCTCGTCCTGATAGCGCACTTGCACCGCCGCCGGGCGTTCGACATCGGCGTATTGCTCGGGGATGCTGAGGCAGCCTTCCTCGTAGCTGCTCATCTCCTCGGAAATGCCGGTTATCTGCGGGTTGATGATCTTCATCGGCCGCGGGGCTTCGTCCTCGGTGCGGGAACCGCAGTCCATCACCAGCACCCGCTGCAGTTCACCGATCTGGTTCGCGGCGAGGCCGATCCCGGGCGCGTCGTACATGGTCTCCAGCATGTCATCGAGCAGCTGGCGCAGCCCATCATCGATGGTTTCGACGGGCTTGGCCTTGGCCTTGAGCGTCGGGTGCGGCGCGATCAGGATGTCCAGAACTGTCATGGGCGAGACTTTTTGCGGCGAAATAAAGGGTCGTGGCCCTTAGGTATCCCCCTGACCGGCTGCTGACAAGCGCGCAGGGCCGCAGCGTGGTAGCCTGCATGCTTCCGACGACATACCTTGCAAAGCCCCCTCTGCGTCAGCATATCAACTGTAAAGCATGCGTGGGCTGGCTTAGTCTGTCCGCATCATTCCTTTGAGGAGTAAGGCATTGGAAATCTTTGGTTTTTTCATGAACTTCAGCTCGATCACCATCGTTGCTGTGTTCCTGGTTGCGATCTTCATCGTCACCGGCGCGGTCAAGTCGGTTCCACAGGGGAACGAATGGACGGTGGAACGCTTCGGTAAGTTCACCCGTCTGCTCGACCCGGGCCTGCATATCATCGTGCCGTTCTTCGACCGCATCGGGGTCAAGATGAACGTCATGGAACAGGTGCTGGACATCCCCAGTCAGGAAGTGATTTCCAAAGACAACGCCATGGTAACGGTCGACGGCGTGGTCTTCTATCAGGTCGTGGACACCCCGCGCGCGTCCTATCAGGTCCGCAACCTGACCCGCGCCGTGGTCAACCTGACCATGACCAACATCAGAACCGTGGTCGGCTCCATGGATCTCGATGAAATCCTGTCCAACCGGGACAAGATCAACGAGAGCCTGATGCGCGTCATCGACGACGCTTCTGACCCCTGGGGCGTCAAGATCACCCGCGTGGAGATCAAGGACATCACCCCGCCGCGCGATCTGGTCGACGCCATGGCGCGTCAGATGAAGGCCGAGCGTGAGAAGCGCGCCAACATCCTCGAAGCCGAGGGCTTCCGGGCGGCTGAAATTCTCAAATCCGAGGGCGAGAAGCAGTCGCTGATCCTCGAGGCCGAGGGTCGGCGTGAAGCCGCCTTCCGCGACGCCGAAGCCCGTGAGCGTGAGGCCGAAGCCGAAGCCCGTGCCACCGAAATGGTGTCCAAGGCCATCGCCGAAGGTGACCTGCAGGCGGTGAACTACTTCGTCGCCAACAACTACATCACCGCGCTGAAGGAGATGGCGACCTCGAACAACAACAAGCTGGTGTTCATGCCGCTGGAAGCCTCCAACGTCATCGGCGCCATCGGCGGTGTGACCGAGCTGGCCAAGGCCGCGCTCGAGCAACAGCAGGAGAAGTAAGAGCCGTGGAACTGACGCAAGTAACCGACCTGCTCGCCGCCCCGTGGTTCTGGCTGGCCATTGGCTGTGTGCTGCTGGTGATCGAAATGGTGATGCCGGGGACCATGATGCTGTGGTTTGGCGTCGGCGCCCTGCTGACCGCATTGCTGGCCTGGCTGATCCCCGGTGATCTGCCGTGGGTCAACCTGCTGCTGTTCGGCTTGTCATCGCTGCTGGGGCTGATCCTCGGCCGCAATGTCTGGAAACGCTTCCTGAGCAGCAGCGAAGACAGCGACCTCAACGACCGGGGTGCGTCCATGGTCGGGCAAGTGGTGGAGGTTCACCGCGCCATCCGCGCCGGGGCCTCGGGATCGGTCCGGGTCGGCGACACGGTCTGGCGCGCCCGCTCTGACGAGAGCTTCAAGGTCGGAAGTTACGGCAAAATCGCCGATGTCGACGGCGCTACGGTGGTGCTGGTCAAGCCAGACGACGCCTGACGCCGTTCAGACTGAGCGGCGGGCGTTCATGGCGGCGAGCAAGGTGCCGTCATCGAGGTATTCCAGCGACCCGCCCACCGGCACGCCCTGTGCGACGGCGCTGACCTCGGCGCCCAGTTCCCGCAGCCGTTCTGCGAGGTAGTGCGCCGTTGTCTGGCCGTCGACCGTCGCTGACAGCGCGAGGATGACCTCGCGCGCTTCGCCCCGACGCACCCGTTCGAGCAGGCTGCCGACCCGCAGCTGGTCCGGCCCGCGGCCATCCAGCGCGGACAGGGTGCCGCCGAGCACGTGATACCGGCCCTTGAAGCTGCCTGAGCGCTCCAGCGCCCACAGGTCGCTGACGGTTTCCACCACGCACAGCACCGCCTTGCCGTCCTCGCCCAGCCGGCTCGGCGACAGACAGATCCGGCACGGGTCCTCGGTATCGAGGTTGCCGCAGGCGCTGCACTCGCGCACCGCGTCAGCGGTGTCCAACAGCGACTGGGCCAGCGGCCGCATCAGCGCTTCCTTGTTCTGGATCAGCTCCAGCGCCAGCCGTCGCGCCGAGCGCGGGCCAACCCCGGGCAGGCGCCCGAGCAGGCGCAGCAGCGGCTCAAGGTCGTTGAGGATCATGCCTAGAAGGGCATTTTCATGCCGGGTGGCAGCTGCAGACCGCCGGTCACGGCCTTCATCTCTTCGGCCATCATCGCTTCGGATTTGGCCTTGGCATCGTTGTGAGCGGCGACCAGCAGGTCTTCGAGCACCTCGACTTCTTCAGGATCGATCAGGGCGGGGTCGATGGCGACACCGCGCATCTCGCCCTTGCCGGTCAGCGTCACCTTGACCATGCCGCCACCGGCGGCGCCTTCGACCGTCATCTGCTCCAGCTTGGCCTGCATTTCAGCCATTTTGGCCTGCATGGCCTGCGCCTGCTTCATCATGTTGCCGAGGTTCTTCACGGCTCTACTCCTCTTGTGGGATCGCGTTGGGTTTGTAGCGCACATCCTGCACTTTTGCGCTCGGGAAAGCCTGCAAAGCTGCCTGCACCGTCGGGTGGCGGGTGGCTTCATCGAGTTCCGCCTGTCGCGCCAACCGGCGCGCCTCGGCAAGCGGTAACTGGCCCTCTTCATCGGAAATGGCAACCGTCAGGCGCTCGCCGGTCAGGCGGAGCACGGCGTCCTGCACCTGTCGCGGCAGGTCGCGCGGCGCCCGGGATGTCAGGCGCAGGTCCAGACGCGGCGGCTCGAAGCGGACCAGATGCACGTCCTCGGCCAGCTGTGCACCCAGCAGGGCCGAAGCCTGCTCTCCGATGAGGCTGACCAGCCCTTCGAAGCCGCCGGGCAGCGTCTGGGGCTCGGGGTGGGGCGTGGGCGCAATATCGCCGTCGTCGGTGAGCGCGTCGGCGCCTGTCGGCAGCGCAGTGGCTGCCGTGGGGCCACCGGGGGCATCGGGAGCATCGGGAGCATCCGGGGGCGGAATATCGGCCCAATCTGGCGGCCCGCTTTCCGTCGCGGAGACAGCTGTCGCCTCAGTGGCCGTTTCCGGCTGCGGTGGCGACGGTGCTGGCGGTACGGGCGGGGTCGGTGCAGGAGGAGACGGAGACGCTGACACGGTTGCACCGGAAGGCGCCAGCGCTACTCGCGGGCCGTTGTCCGGCGCCGAAGCCGGCGCGGGCGGCGGCGGCTCAGGCGATGTCGGCGGCGTTTCAGCCGCCGCCCCACCGGCACGCATCTGCTCCACCAACTGCCCCGGATCGGGCATCTGGGAGAGGTAACACAGCCGCAGCAGCACCATTTCAGCGGCCATGGACGGCTGGAAGGCGGACTGCACCTCGCGCAAGCCGGACAGCGCTGCCTGCCAGAACCGGCTCAGCTGCGCCATGGACAGGCTGCGCGCCAGCGCCAGCATGGCGTCGCGGTGGCCCTCGCCGCTGGTCAGACGGGCTTCACCCCGGGTGACGTGCAGGCGGGTCAGCTCGTGGGCAAACTCGGCAATCGAGCGCACCACCGCAGCGGGGTCCGCGCCGTCGTTGTAGAGCGCATCGAACAGGGTCAGCACCTGCTCGGTCTGACCGCGGGCGATGGCCTCGAACAGCTCGACGAGCCGGCCGTAGTCGGACAGGCCGAGCATATCGCGCACAGCCTCGACCTCGATGGCACCGCCACCCAGCGCAATCGCCTGATCCAGCAGCGACAGACCATCGCGCGCTGACCCGTCGGCGGCCTGCGCGATCAGGTGCAGGGCATCGTCGCTGATGGTCACGCCTTCCTTGTCGGTCAGGCCCCGGAAGTACGTCGCCAGCTGCTCGGCGGAAATCCGGCGCAGGTCGAAGCGCTGGCAGCGGCTGCGAACCGTAATCGGCACGCGGTCGGCCTCGGTGGTTGCAAAGATGAACTTGACGTGGGCCGGCGGCTCTTCGAGCGTCTTCAACAGGGCGTTGAAGGCCGCCTTGGAGAGCATGTGCACTTCATCGATGATGTAGATCTTGTAGCGCGATGACACTGGGACGTATTTCATCCCGTCCATGATTTCGCGCATGTTGTCGACGCCGGTGTGGCTGGCGGCGTCCATCTCGATCACGTCAACGCTGCGATCCTCGCTGATGGCGAGGCAGGACGGGCAGGTGCCGCAGGGGTCAGCGGCGGGGGAAGTGCGGCCGTCTTCCTGACAATTGAGCGCGCGCGCGACGATCCGCGCCGTGGTGGTTTTACCTACGCCACGAACGCCGGACAGCAGAAACGCATGGGCCAGACGGCCGGTTTCAAAAGCATTGCGCAGGGTCCGCACCAGCGCGTCCTGACCGATGAGGGTCGAAAAGTCGCGCGGACGGTATTTGCGCGCCAGAACGAGGTACTCGCCAGCTTCACCATCGATCAGGGATGTCTGGTTGGAAGGGTCCATCTGCCACTTTATCCACGTTCTCGCCGTGTCCGCGCCCTGCCCTTCCGGTGGAATTGCGCTACACAGGGCGGCAGAAGAAATCTCAAGGGAAGATTGGAACGACCCGCACCGAATTCGTTACGGCTGCTTCCTTCCGGACCTGACCGGGTTGGCGAGAGGCACGTCCGCCCCAACCTTCACGGTATTATATGGAGCACAGCCGAGCGGCTTGCAAGACAAGGCATGAACAACGACGACCCGCAAAAGACGCTTTCGCCGGCCCATCTTGACCGCGATGACCCCTCGCCCAGCGCCGTTCCGCGGCGCACGGAGATCCGCGATGTCGACGACCAGACCCCGCGCGCCTTCACCGGTTCGGCCCAGCGGCTCTCTGACCGCCCCCTGCCCTATACCTTCGACGGCCTTGACCGCGACGGGCTGGACCGCAGCGATCCGGCCGCGATTGCCGCGGCGCTGAACAGCCCGGAAGCCGAGATTCTGCCCATCTGGCGGCGGCGGGTGCTGATGAGCGACGACGGCGACACCCTGCACAGCTGGCCCCGCGACCGGTTGAACGAGGGCGACCCGCTGGTCTTCCTCGGGCTGCGCGACGGCACGCCCTACTTCGCAGCGGACATTTCAGCCCACGAGAACCCGGAGACCGAGGGCGCCCGCGCGCAGTTCATCGACCCGTGGATGGTCGGCCCGAACCTCGACCCCTTCCTCGCCGGGGTCGGTGCCTACGCCCGGCATCTGCTCGCCTGGCACCGCAGCAGCCGGTTTTGCGGGCGCTGCGGCAGCCCGACCGAAGCCGCCCGCGCCGGGCTGGAGCGGCGCTGCACCAACCCCGACTGCGGCGAAGTGCACTTCCCCCGCATCAACCCGGCGACGATCATGCTGGTGCAGGACCCCAGCGGCGAGCGCTGCGTCATGGCGCGCAACCACAACTTCCCACCGACGATCCACTCGATCCTCGCGGGCTATGTCGACGCCGGCGAAAAGCTCGAACAGACGGTGGCGCGGGAAGTGGCAGAAGAAGTTGGGCTGCGCATCGGCCGGGTGCGCTACGCGGCGTCTCAGCCCTGGGCCTTCAGCAACTCGCTGATGATCGGGTTCTTCGCGTGGTCAGAGACCGAAGCGCTGCAAGTCAACACCGAGGAGCTGGAGCGCGCGGACTGGTACAGCCGGGATCAGATCGACGCGCACCGGGGCTCGGACAGCTTCCGGCTGCCGCGCCGGGATTCGATCGCGCGCTTCATGATCGAATCATGGATGGCCTCGGACCCGGAACCGCTCTGAAGTCCCGTCGCAGGGTGCAGCCGGCCTGACCGGCGCCCTGTTATCCGGCAGAGGTCAGGACTTGCGGAAGGACGAGGCCGGGTACGACCCCAGAACCCGCACGTGCTCGCTGAAATAGGCCAGATCCTGCAGGGCAATGGCGACGTTGGTGTCGTCCTGCGCGCCGTCGATGTCGGTGTAGAACTGCGCGACCGTGTGCCGGGCGTCGGTGATGTAGCTCTCCAACTTGGTGATGTTGACGCCATTGGTGGCAAAGCCGGTCAGGGCTTTGTACAGCGCAGCGGGCACGGACCGGGTCTTGAACACCAGCGAAGTGATGACCTTCTCCTCCTTGCCCGTGACCTTGTAGGGCTCGGGCGCGAGCAGCACGAAGCGGGTGTTGTTGTCGCTCGAATCGCTGACGTCGGCCTCGAAGATTTCCAGCCCGTACATCTCGGCGGCCAGCGATGGCGCCAGCGCAACCTGCTCCGCCGACCCATCGGCCGCGACGATTTTGGCGGCGCCGGCGGTGTCGTGGGCGACAACCGGTTCCAGCCCGTGCTTGCGGATCACGTCCCGGCACTGACCCAGCGCGTGGACGTGGCTGAGCACGCGTCTCGCCTCTGTCACGGATTGGCCCGGCAGGCCCATGAGCTGGAACTGGATGGGGAGGAAATGTTCGCCGATGATGTGCAGACCGCTCTCAGGCAGCAGGCGGTGCACGTCGGCGACCCGACCGGCCGTGGAGTTGTCGATCGGGATCATGGCGGCGTCGGCCAGCCCGGCTGGGACAGCCGCAAAGCTCTCTTCAAACGTCCGGCAGGGGACCGGCTCGACAGAGCTGCCCCCGTAATACTGCAGAACTGCCGTGTGTGAATTGGCGCCCAATTCCCCCTGAAACGCGACCTTCATGACGTCTCCCTGCGCTCTGTGCGCGTCGCTTGCATTAACCGTGACCCTGTACCAGCGTTGCTGAACCCCATTTGCGGCGTCGCAGCCCTTGCGTTTTCCAGCCCCTTAGGCCATCCAACACCACGAATTCAACCTTCCTTAGCCTTTTCGGGCGCGGGAGCAAAAAAGTCCACCGCAGGTCTAGTCGATGAGCAATTCCTTTCTGATCTTCGCCTCTATCCTATTTGCCGCGTTTCTGGGTCTGAGCTTCATTCAGATTACCAAGCTGTTCGACCCGTCGCACCACGGCCACCACGACAAAGTTGTCAACGGTTTCCCGATCCCGGAACTGGCTGTCGGTGGCGGTGAGGAAGAGGTGTTCATCACCCCGATTTCGATCCGTCTTGCCGACGCGAACCCGGCACTGGGTCCGAAGGCTGCCGCCAAGTGCACCACCTGTCACGCGTTCGAGCAGGGTGGCGTCAACAAGATCGGCCCGGCGCTGTGGAACATCGTGGGTCGCGATATCGCTGCCGACGCCACCTACTCCTACTCCGGCGCGCTGGCTGGGATCGATGGCAACTGGACCGCTGAAGCCCTCGACGGCTTCCTGCTCAAGCCCAAGGCCTGGGCACCCGGCACCAAGATGGGCTTCGCAGGTCTCAAGGATGAGGCCGACCGTGCCAACCTGATCGCGTGGATGTATCAGCAGGCTGACGCACCGCTCGCGCTGCCCGAACCATCGGCTGAAGATCTGGCTGCGGTCGAGGCCCATAACGCGGAAACCGCCGCTGCGGAATAACGCACTTTTGATCACCAAATCTTGAGCCCACGGACTGAAAGGTCGCGTGGGCTTTTTTGTTCCTCGTTTTGCCCCATTTTGTCTTTTGCATATGACAAGGGCAGAGCTTAGGCGAAAACCCGAAACCGAAGTCTCAAAGCTGACCGCAATCAACTGGGGGAAAGACCGTGACCAACCACCTTGGAAAAATCGTTTCCGGCACCGCGCTGCTGCTGCTGGCCGCCGGTGTGGCATCTGCCGAAAATGACATGGACGCACCGATCCAGCACTTCATCCACAAATTTGATGGCGAGGCCAGATACCCCGCCGACGTGGAAAGCTACCCCTATCTGAATGCTGACGCGCCGGTGTACGGCGAATACGTCTCCGCCGTGGTCGGCGGCTTCAACGACTTCAACAACCTCAACGGCCGGGGCGACGATGCTGCTGGTCTGGGCCTGCTCTACGACAGCATGCTGGGTGGGGTCGCGGACGAACTCGACACCTCTTACGGTATCCTCGCCGAGACCATCCAGATGCCCAAGGACCGCTCTTGGGTCATCTACAAGCTGCGCGACGAAGCGCGCTGGCCCAATGGCTCGCCCGTCACGGCCGAAGACGTCAAATTCACCTTTGATTTCCAGTTCGAGAAGGGCTGGCCCGGCTTTGCCGATGCCTTCGCCATGATCGAGAGCATCGAAGTACTGGACGGCAACCGGGTGAAGTTCTCCTTCACCGAGGACAACACCGACCGCAACGTCCCCTTCACCATCGGCGGTGAGGCCATCATCCCGAAGTACTTCTGGGAAGACCGCGACCCGCAGGAGATTTTCCTCGACGTCTACCCGGTCGGCTCTGGTGAGTACCGCATCAAGGAACATCAGGACGAAAACTACATCATCTACGAACGCCGCGACGACTACTGGGGCGACAGTTTTGCCTGGGCACAGGGTTCGGCCAACTTCCAGACCATGCGCTACAAGTACTACAACGATGTCACCACGATCCGTAACGCGATCAAGGTCGGTGAGATCGACATGCGCGGCGAGAACCAGATGAAGGCCTGGGTCAACGACTACAAGGCCGAAGACATCCCGGCGATTGCCGAAGGGCTGCTGATCAAGAAGGAATTCGAAGACAACGAAATCCAGAACACGCAGGCCATGTTCTTCAACCTGCAGAAAGAGAAGTTCCAGGACCGCCGCGTTCGTGAAGCCATCGGCCTGGCCTTCGACTTTGAATTCACCAACAAGCAGCTGTTCTACGGCCGCTACCTGCGCCAGAACTCGCACCTCGAGAACTCGCAGCTGGAAGCCACCGGCGTGGCTTCGGGTCGTGAGCTGGAAATCCTGCAGGCCCTCGACGCCAAATTCCCGGGCCAGCTGCCCGCGACCGTGTTCGGCGAGCAGTATTTCTACCCCGAGACCGACGGCTCCGGGAACAACCGCGATAACCTGCGCAAGGCCCTGAACCTGTTCGCAGAGGCGGGCTGGAACCTCGAAGACGGTAAGCTGGTCAACGCCGACGGCGAACAGTTTGCGCTGGAAATTGTCGACAGCTCGCCGGACAGCGAGCGCTACATCCTGCCATGGGTGGAGAACCTGGAGCGGATCGGCATCGACGCGACCTTCAGCCTGCTCGACCCGACCCAGTGGATCGAAAAGATCCGGACCCGTGACTTCGACATGACCGACTACGTCTACCGCGCGTCCTACACGCCGGGCACGCAGATGCGTTACTACTGGTCCTCGGAGCTGGCAGCGACCCCGGGCTCGATCGCCTTCCACGGCTACGAGAGCGAGGTGCTGGACGACCTGATCGCACAGCTGACGAGCGCCGAGAGCCGTGAGGAGCTCAACGCCGTCTCCAAGGCGCTGGACCGCGTGCTGATCTCCGAACACGTCGTGGTGCTCGAGTGGTACTACAACAAGTCCCGCCTGCTGTACTGGGACAAGTTCGGCGTGATCGACCACAGCGACGATGAGGACTACCTCGGCTCGCCGACCGGCGGTTGGTGGATCGATGAAGCCCTCGACATGACGCTCGACGAGCGTCGTGAAGCGCTCTGATCACCACAGCTGCTGTTGCCGCTGAATGCTCGCGTACATCATCCGACGCTTGTTGCTGATCCCCGTCACCCTGACGGGGATCTTCCTGACCAGCTTCCTGATCATCAACTTCTCCCCCGGGGGACCGCTGGAAGCCCTCATCGCTGAGATGCAGGGCATTTCGACGGACCTGGGCGACCGGATGATTGGGGCTGCGGGTGACGTGGGCGAAGCCACCGAAGAAGGCGGCGAGATCGAGGTCGGCCGCGACCTCAACCAGATCGAGGGCTACCGCGGGCGCGAGGGCATGGACCCCGTGACCTTTGAGCGCTACGCGGTGATGTTCGGCCTCGACCGGCCCTGGTACGTGCGGCTGGGCGACTACTTCGTCAGCTTCCTGCGCTTCGATTTCAAGGAATCGCTGCGCTACGGCCGGCCAGTGCTCGACGTCATCGTCGAGCGCATGCCCGTGACCATGGGACTGGGGATCATCGGGGCCCTGTTCACCTACCTGATCTGTATCCCGCTGGGGATCGCCAAGGCCCGCCGCGACGGCAGTCGCTTCGACTGGGCGACGACCACGGGCGTGGTCGGGATCGACGCCATCCCCAACTTCGTGCTGGCCATCATGCTGATCGCCATTTTCGCCGTGCAACTGCAATGGTTCCCGCTGGAGGGGCTGGTCAGCGACAACTGGCGCGAGCTGAACTGGCTGCAGAAGATCGGCGACTATTTCTGGCACATGGCGCTGCCCGCCGTGGTGATCCTCGTTGGCGGCTACGCCGGGCTGATGATGCTGACCAAGAACAGCTTCATGGACCATCTGGGCCAGCAGTACGTCACCACCGCCCGCTCCAAGGGGCTGAGCGAAAGCCGGATCATGTACGGCCACGTCTTCCGCAACGCCATGATCCTCGTGCTCTCGGGGCTGCCGGGGCTGTTCGTCGGACTGCTGTTCACCGGTTCGGTGCTGATCGAGCGCATCTTCAACCTCAACGGCCTCGGGCTGCTGGGGCTGGAGAGCCTGTCCAACCGCGACTACCCCGTGCTCTACGCCAACATCTGGATCGGCGGACTGCTGGGCCTGACCCTACATCTGGTCTCAGACATATCCTACACGCTGATTGATCCCCGGATCAGTTTCGAAGCGCGCAAGGTCTGAGGGAGGGGCAGACGCATGAAACTCAAGCCATACAAGATCCTCGGCCTGCTGCCGGTTACCGAGATCACCTTCCGCCGCTGGCTGCGCTTCCTCGCCGACCGACGGGCGCTGGTGTCCATGATTCTGGTTGGACTGATTTTCGGCACCAGCCTGTTCGCCAACGTGATTGCGACCGACCGGCCGCTCTATGTTTCCTACAAGGGCCAGAACTACTTCCCGTTTTTGGTCGAGTACCCGGAGAGCGAGTTCGACGGCTTCGCCGGGCCGACCAACTACTACGACCCCTTCATCGCCGAAGAGATCAACGATAACGGCTACATGGTCTGGCCGGTCGTGCCCTACCACTACCGGCGGGTGGTCAAGGACGCGGGCGCAGAGTTCCCCAGCGCGCCCGACGCCAACCACTGGCTGGGAACGGATGACAAGGGCCGCGACGTGGTCTCACGCCTGATCTACGGCATCCGGGTCAGCTTCCTGTTCGGCTTCATGTACGTCGCCATCACCGCCGTGGTCGGGATCGCCGCCGGGGCGGTCATGGGCTATTTCGGCGGCTGGGTCGACCTGCTGTTCCAGCGGATACTGGAGATTTACGGCTCTCTGCCGACGCTGTTCATCATCATCGCGATCGCCGGGCTGGTGCAGCCGAATTTCTGGCTGCTGCTCGGGTTACTGTCGATCTTCGGCTGGACCGGATACGTCGGCACCATCCGCGCCGAGTTCCTCAAGGCCCGCAACTACCAGTACATTACCGCCGCCCGCGCGCTGGGCGTGAGCAACGCCACGGTCATGTGGCGGCACGTCTTCCCCAACGCCATGGTCGGCACCATCACCTTCATGCCGTTCGCGCTCGCCGGGTCTGTAACGGTGCTCTCCGGGCTCGACTTCCTCGGCTTTGGCCTGCCGCCGGGCTCGCCGTCGCTGGGTGAGATGACCCGTCAGGGGCTGGCGAACATCCGCAAGTGGTGGCTGGTGTACCCGATTTTCGTCGGGCTGGGTGGGATCACCATGCTGATGGTCTTCATCGGCGAGGGCGTCCGTAACGCCATGGATCCGCGCAAGGCGATCCGCATCCGCCTGCCCAAGAAGCACGCCGGCGCGGTCCAGCCCGGTGATGCCGCTGGTGAGGCGACGGGTGAGGCGACGGGTGAGGCGGCGGCCAATCCATCCGCAGCGGTGGAGACGAAGCCATGAGCCTGCTGCAGGTGCGGCGCCTCGACGTCTTCTTCGATACCCCCGATGGTCGTCTCGTCGGCGCGCAGGATATCGCGTTTTCGGTCGAGCCGGGGCGGACCACGGCGCTGGTCGGTGAATCCGGCTCGGGCAAGACGGTTTCGGCCATGTCGGTGCTGCAGCTGCTGCCCTACCCTGTGGCGGGCCACAGCCCGGACAGCGAAATCCTGTGGAAGGGTCAAGACCTGCTCAAGGCGCCGGCCAAGGCGTTGCGCAGCATTCGCGGCAACGAAATTTCGATGATCTTTCAGGAGCCGCAAATCTCCCTCAACCCGGTCCAGCGCATCGACCGGCAGGTGGCAGAAATTCTGGTCACCCACCAGCGGATCGACTGGCGCAGCGCGCGCGAGCAGGTTCCCGATCTGCTCGCCGACGTCGGTCTCGCCGACCCTGAGCGGCAGGCGCGGGCCTACCCGCACCAGCTCAGCGGCGGGCAGCGTCAGCGGGTGATGATCGCCATGGCGCTGGCCAATGATCCCGACCTGCTGATCGCCGATGAACCGACGACCGCGCTGGACGTGACCATTCAGGCGCAGATCCTCGAACTGCTGCGCGAGAAGCAGCGCGAGCGGAACATGGCCATGCTGCTGATCACCCACGACCTCGACGTGGTCGGGGCCATGGCCGACGACATCGTGGTCATGGAAAAAGGCCACGTGGTCGAAACCGGCACCGCGCGCGAGATCCTCGAAGCACCCAAGCACCCCTATACCCGCATGCTGATCGACAGCCAGCCCAGCGGCACCCCGGCGCCTGTACCCGAGCAGGCGCAACCGGTGATCGAGACCACCGATCTGCGGGTGCATTTCCCGATCCTCGCCGGCGTGCTCAAAACGCAGGTCGGCAGCATCAAGGCAGTCGACGGGGTAAGCCTGTCGATCCGCGAGGGTGAGACGCTCGGCATCGTCGGCGAGTCCGGCTCGGGCAAATCCACGCTCGGCATGGCGCTGCTGCGGCTGCTGTCAGCGCAGGGGCCGATCACCTACCTCGGCCAGTCGATCGAAGGCGCCAGCCCGGCCGCCCTCGTGCCGCTGCGGCGCGAGATGCAGGTGGTGTTCCAGGACCCGTTCTCTTCGCTGTCACCACGAATGACCGTGGGTGAGATCGTTGGCGAGGGGCTGAGCGTGCATGCGCGTGAGCTCGACGCCGCGACGGTCGAGGCGCGCGTGATTGGCGCGCTGGAGATGGTCGGCCTCGACCCGGCCGCGCGGCACCGCTTCCCGCACGAATTCAGCGGGGGGCAACGCCAGCGTGTGGCCGTCGCCCGCGCCCTGATCCTCGAGCCGCGGCTGATCATTCTCGACGAGCCGACCTCGGCGCTGGACATGACCGTGCAGGCGCAGCTGGTCGACCTGCTCCGCGACCTGCAGGCCCGGCTGGGGCTGGCCTACCTGTTCATCTCCCACGACCTGAAGGTCGTGCGGGCCATGTCGCACCGGATTCTGGTGATGCGCGACGGCAAGGTGGTGGAGAGCGGCGAGACCGAAGGGCTGTTTGCCGATCCCCGTGAGCCCTACACCCGCGCTCTGTTGCGGGCGGCGACCGAATTGGCGGTGGACGAGGCGGCAGCGGTCCGCCAATAGTCTCTCAGACTTTGTGGCGCGGTTCCTGCGAACCGGTTGGCGCCATTGAAAGGCAAAGGGAGAGGCACGGGCATGAAGCTGCTGCTCAAGAACGAACGCCATCTGATCGAGCGCTGGAAGAACGCTTTGCACAACCGCGTCCCCGGGCTGGAGGTGGTGACCTTTCCCTTTGTCGGTGATCCCGCAGAGGTCGAGGTTGCGCTGGTCTGGGAGCCGCCGCAGGGGCTGCTCGCCTCCCTGGAAAATCTGCGGCTGGTGATCTCCACCGGGGCGGGGGTGGATCACATCCTGCGCGACCCGAGCTATCCGCGCGACGTGCCGCTGGTGCGGATGGTCGACCCGGGCCTGACCCAGGGCATGATCGAGTACGTCGTCATGGCGACCCTGCTCTGTACCCGCCGGATGCACCGGACCTTCGCGCATCAGGCCAACCGGGTCTGGCAGGAAGAGGAGGTGCGGCTGGCGACCGACCACAAGGTGGGGATCATGGGCATCGGGGTGCTCGGACAGGCCTGTGCCAGCGCGCTGATCGGCATGGGCTACAATGTCATGGGCTGGTCGCGCTCGCCCAAGCAGCTGGATGGCGTGGAGACCTATCACGGCATCGATGGTCTGGAGAAGTTCCTCAACCGCTCGGAAGTGCTGATCTGCCTGCTGCCCCTGACCCCCGATACTGAAGGGATTCTGGGCCGGGGTACCTTCAACCGGCTGCCGCCGGGCGCTGCGGTGATCAATGCGGGTCGGGGCGGGCATATGGTCGAGGAAGACCTGCTGGCGGCGTTGGACCGAGGCCGGGTCGAGGTGGCTGTGCTGGACGTGTTCCGCGAAGAGCCTCTGCCGACAGAGCACCCGCTGTGGGACCACCCGAGGGTGTTCGTCACCCCGCACGTTGCGGCGGTCACAGCGCCGGAGACGGCGATCTTTGCCGTCGCGGACGCGATCGACGAACTCCGCCGCGGGCTGCCGCTGAGCAATCTTGTGAGCATGGATCACGGATACTGAGCGGGTTGCGCCGACTTGTCCCCGACTGCGCTTCGCGCGGCGGGGCCAAGCGTCGCGCAATCAACTGCAACGCTCTATGACCGCCGGTCGAACTTCCACGTCCTGAGAAAGCCTGCCACCGCCCTGAGTGCGTGCGCCTCTCCCCCCGCCGGTCGGCCTGGGCGGCTTGAAGGGTTCCAGCAGAACAGGTCAAAGTGCGCCCAATCCGTTCCCTTGGGCACAAATTTCTCCAGAAACAACCCCGCCGTGATCGATCCCGCAAAGCCAAAACCTTCAGTGATATTGCAGAGATCCGCGATGGTGCTGCGCAGGTGTTGGGCATAGGGCAGGTACAGCGGCATCGGCCAAAGCGGATCCCCGACCTCGTGTCCGGCCTGCGCCAGCGCCGTCGACAGCCCGTTATCCCGCGCCATAACCGGCGGCAGGTCCGGCCCCAGTGCCACCCGCGCTGACCCAGTCAGGGTCGCAAAATCGAGGATCAGGTCCGGATTCTGCTCGCCCGCATAGGTCAGACAGTCCGAGAGCACCAGCCGCCCTTCCGCGTCCGTGTCGCCGACTTCGACCGTCAGCCCCTTGCGCGTCTGCAGCACGTCCCCCGGGCGGAACGATCCAGCCGGCACCGCATTCTCCACCGCCCCGATCACCACCAGCAGGTTCAGGTCCGTCCCAAGCTCAAGCAGCGTCCTCGCCAGCCCCAGCGCCACAGCCGCCCCGCCCATATCCTTCTTCATGTTGCGCATGGACGAGCGCGGCTTGATATCCAGCCCACCGGTGTCAAACACCACGCCCTTGCCCACCAGCGCCACCGTCGGCGCCGATCGCGAACCCCTGAACCGCAGCATCAGAATCCGTGGCGCCCGTGCCGGTGTCGCCCCGCGGCCCACCGCGTGGGCCGCTGGAAAACCTTCCCCGAGCATGGCATCGCCGACCACCTGCTCGAACCGCCCCCCATGCTGCTCCGCCAGCGCCTTCGCCACCTCGGCCAGCTCCGCCGGCCCCATGTCCTCAGCGGGTGTGTTTACCAGCCGGCGGGCCATGACCACCCCTTCGAGCCAGGCCGAGGTCTCCACCCGGTCGGCTGCCTTGGGCCAGACCAGCACGGCCGGCGCATCACCCTGCGGCGCCCTTGCCCGGCGACCTACCGCGACCCCTTGATCAGCGCCGTCCGATTTGTACCGCCGGTCGGGGCACTGGCTCAGCGCCCAGCCGAAGCAGGCCTGGGTCGCCGCGCCGCGGCTGAGCCCCGCCTCATCTTCGAGCACGTAACGACCGGGCGGCAGCTTGGCCGGCAGGTGGGCAAGCCGCCAGCTGTCACCGGCGTGACTGGTCGGGGAGAAATACACCGCTTCGAGGTCGCCATCCTCGCCGGGAACGGGCAGCACCAGCCCGGCCCCCGCCAGACCGGCACCCTGACCGCGAAGCCAGCGCGCGTGCCGGTCCGGCAGGCCGCGCAGCCACGCCCGATCCGGCTCGGCGGGCAGGGCGATCAGCGGCAACGTATCTTTGGTGCGCCGGGCGGAAAAGAAAGCATCTGCGAGGGCGGGTTGATCCATGTCAGAGTCCGAATTGCAGTTCAGTAAAGAGGGTCGAAAGGTTCAAAAGGGTCGAACAGGGTCGTGAGAAAACGGGAAACCAGCCGCTGTGGCAACCACGCCAACGACAGCGAGCGAGCCAGTCAGCCCCATCCCGCCTTGCGCCGCCGCTCCATGGACGCAGCGGGCCAGACATCAGCGGCAACATAGTTTTGGTCAAAGGCCGGCACGCCATCCGGGATCTCGATCCACGGCACCTTGTTTTCGACCCACAGGTGCGCACCGGGTGGCAGCGACGCAGGGTCGTCGAGTGTCCCGCCCTTGACCAGCGCAATCTGGTCGTTTCCGGCGTAGTGGCTGTAGAGCGCCGAGAGGCAATCCGGGCAGCGATAAACCCAGTGCTCGCTGCCGCTGCCGGTCGGCCCGGCGTAGGCTTCGACCCGGCCCTCGGTCACCTCGAGGTAAGCGCTTTCGATGAAAATGTGGGTGACAAAGGCCGTGCCCGTGTGCCGCTTGCAGATGCTGCAGTGTCAAACGTGGGTAAACATCGGCTCTTCGGTCAACGTGTAGCGTGTGGCCTTGCACGAGCAGCCACCCTGCCGTTCACTCATGGTCCTTCCTCCCGCAGTCTTGCCGCTGAGTCTGCCTTCGATCCCCGCAAAAGTAAAAGCGGAATACACGGCCCTCCTCAGCCCAGTCGGCGCCAACCAGGCCGCGCCACCCAGTCCGCGCCACCCAGGCCGCGCCATCCAGTCCGCGTCATCACGGTGCGGCGATGTCGACGCACGCGGAGCGGCACAGCTCTGCCTGCGATTTGGGCACAAACAGCCCGGATAAGCGAGACACCTGCCTCGCAAGGACTCGGCTCTATCAGTCCACGATCTCCCGTCTCATCTCCGCAGGTTTAGGCTTAGCATTTCGTCGGCAGTGTGTTTTCCTCAGCCGTCGGGCATTCGCCTAAATCAACAACAAAGCAAGGAGAATGCCCGTGATCGATCGCATGATTTGGGGGAGCCGCCTCGCGGTCATCATCTGCCTGGTCAGCTACGGATGTTGGCTGTCCTACATCCCGTGGAAGGTCGACCTGCTCGGCATCGAATACGACATGTTCGGCTTTGCCCTGCTGATGTTCGGGATCTTCAGTCTCGCCTCCATGCTGTTCGTCAGTCACGTGCTGCTGCCCCGCTTCGGACCGAGGATTACCGGGCTGGCGGTCGTGGTCTTTGCCTTTGCGCTGATCATCTGGGTGTTTGCACCGAACACCGCCCTGTTCATCGTGCTCGCTGCCCCGCTCAGCCTCGCCTTCGGGGTGATCCAGCCCTCGACGCTGGCGGTGATTACCCAGGCCGAGGACCGCTCCGGGCGTCGCCTGCAGCCCCTGCACTGGGCCTCGTTCTCGGCCGGCTCGCTGTCGGGACTGGTCATCGGCATGATCAGCCAGGCGCTGGCCATGCCGCCAGCCTTCGTGTTCGGTGGCCTGTTCGTGCTCACCATCCTCGTCGGCCTGTTCATCTTTTTCGTGCCGTTCCGCACCGTCACCTTCGATCCAATCGTCAGCCCCGGCTTCCGCCTGCCCTCGGGCCTGGTGCTGTTCCTCGGCGGGCTGGCGGCCCTGTCGATGGCGACGATTTCGATTATCCTCGATTGGTCGGCGCTGTGGCTGACCCGGGATCTCGGGCTGGCGATCGCGCTCGGCGGGACCGGCATCATGGCCTTCAACATCGCGGAAATCGTCTCGCGTCTGTACGGCGAAGCCCTGATCAACCGCTTCGGCGAAGTGCTGGTGGCCGGCTGGGGCATGATCTTGGGCTGTGTGATCTTTCTGGCGACAGCCCTGCTCGGGAACCCCTACATGATCGTCATCGGCTTCGGCTTCTTCGGCTTCTTCACCGCCAACTTCATCCCGGTGCTGTTCGGGGTCGCAGCGCGCGAGGAAACCGACAACGCCGTCGCAGCGGTCAACGACGTCAATCTGCTGGCCTTCGCCGGCTTCCTGTTCGGCCCGCCGATCATTGGTTTCATCGCAAAGTCAGTCTCGATCACCGCCTGTATGATCATCCTTGGCATCGCCTGGGCGATCATTGCCGCCGCACTGATGATGTCGCGCAAGCTGAACACCGGGGGTAGTGTGAACCAGGGCAGCGGTGGCGGCGACGGCTCCAACCAGCCCGCCTGACCCCTGATTGACAAACCAAACCGAGGACCGACACCATGACCGCAACAGTCTCTGACGGCACCAACCCCTTTATCCTGCTCGCCCGCATCACGGTCAGCCCCGGCAAGCTCGACGCCTACCTCGATCTCGCCGCCGGTGTCGACGCCGAAGTCGAGGCCAGCGAGCCGGGCATGCTGTTCCACAACTTTGACCAGGACAGCACCGACCCGCACAAGCTGGTCTGGTCAGAAGTATACCGGCAGAGCGACGATTTCCTGTTCCACGCCGATAACCCGCCCGTGGTCGACTACGTGGGCAAGCACGCCGACCTTGCCGAAAGTTTC
>Ga0163109_10000965_pt1 | contig 22714 bp, 18 predicted proteins | sample CRUFie1St13metaG_FD_108704 | JGI IMG/M metagenome (GOLD analysis project Ga0163109, IMG submission 108704) | Marine microbial communities from the Costa Rica Dome - CRUD Field 142mm St13 metaG | ecosystem: Environmental > Aquatic > Marine > Oceanic > Photic zone | place: Costa Rica: the Eastern... | reverse complement strand
TATCTATACGTTATCTATTATAGATGCAGCCGGCAATGTTTCTTCTGGAATCATTCAGATAATGAAGTAATTGAAATTGTATATTTTTCGAAAGCGGGCAAATTGCCCGCTTTTTTTTTGCCCGACTGAAGATAAACTTCCAAACATTTTGATTATTTAAAATCAACAGGAAAATAGAGGAATTGAGTGGAGATTTAATCTTCTTTAGGGACAAACCTTGCAGCTTCGTCAAACCACTGACGAGGGAAATCGTCAACTGGCATCCAAAACAAGCCATATATTTCATTTGATTTTTGATTTCCCTCCACTAAGCCTAGCAGTTTTGCCTTTCGTTCTAAGCGTTTTGACATATATGAGGGGGCAGGCAAGTCGATAAAACTAGAAGTAGATTTTTTTTGACTCGCTACCTCGACAGACCTGTTACCAAATGATTTACTCAATTGACTTGAAGTCCTTGGGGCAAGGTAGGTCAGATACTTCTCTTCACAGTACAAATCCTTTAAGGAGTTGATCCAATGCTGCATAGAATCATTAACCGTTTGTCGCTGTAAAGGAAGCGAAGCTGTTACATACTTTACATGACTACGCTCCATAACGACTAAAGCTAATCCACTCCATAACAAAGACAGCGGCAAGTATTCCTTTTTTATCTCGGCATCAAGATAAAAATGGCCAATATCTATTGACTTTTTTAGTTGACCATCTAAGGACGGATTAATTCTAAAGTGCTCATCAAAACTCAATCCTGATTTTCCATGAGTTGCGAATACACGCTTTCCATCACCTATTCGACAAGCTGCTACAATACGCTGTTCGGATTCATCCCATAATGCTAAATGTTCATAATGCAAATCAAACTCATCCAGCTTTCGAGTTTGACCATTTTCTTTTCCTTCAAGTCGATTATTTAACTCACGTAATCTTCCAATTTCCTGTATCCAATTTGGCGCATCCAATGCATAGAATAGATACAAATGATAGTCGCCTTGATTTACTACAAAAGCACTTTTGTTTAAATACTCTCTTTCTTTTTGTAAAACATCTTTACGTGCAGAATTCGCAAGAGAGACCTTTTCACCAACTACCTTATTAAAGTAGTCTTCAACATGAATGGCCGTGCCCAATGAAAATAATTTTGAGCGTAAAAACCTGACTACATTCCCTTCTCTAGAAAGCGAATCCAAATGTTCTTTTTGGATGGACCGCCCAAGGCGGATATTTACTTTATTTCTCTCCTGTTGTAAAGAAGACACCAAAATTTGCGTAGTTCGATGTACGGAATGAAAAGAAGACAAAACCTGTCCTGCCGTTCGAACTCTACCCTCAATCAATACGGGTATAATCGGTAACTCAAGGGAGAGAAGTTGTCGAACAATACGACGGTTCCATCTTCCATCAACTCTAGACCGTCTGTGATTTCTACGTTTTGAGAGTATGCCAGCAGGAAAAAAGATATTTACACGGTTGCGCAAACGCTCGGATTCCTCTAGAAGTCCTTCATGACTGCCAATAATGGTCACATTAGGCGTGTCATCGTCTATCGATAAAAAGGGATTTGAATGAAATGCCATATCATCATGAAGATGCTCGGGTAAGATAGACTGAATGAGCAACTCCTCTAAAGCTCCAATTGGGCGATTACAAAGAAGAATAACCCCCGTTTTCTCAGGTATTCTTCCTCTGCTTAACGCATCAACATTTATATCGAAAGATTCCCTAACAAGGATTGCATCCAATTTGAATTTCCTGGAGAGATGCACTTTATCCTTATTTGATTTCCCAAGTATGCTCAAATTGTCGTGTTTAACGGTTTACGCAAACATACAGCATAGAAACAAGAAGTTTAATGCATATAGCATCCTAGACACTATCATAGCATTATAATCATTAGAGGTAAAAATCCTGATCTGAATAGATAGTTCCCTAAAGACAGGCCATCCTATTTCTTGATGCGCTTTATACTACATCCAATGGCATCAGTAGTGGAAACGTTTATGCTTTCTCCAGCAAAGACTGACTGCATAGCATTCAATAGGTAAGGCTCACTAACTTCACCTGCATCTTTATAGTTATCATCGATAGCTCCGGTATATTGCAGAATCCCATCTCGATCAAATAAAAAGACGTGAGGAGTAACTTTGGCTCCATAAGCATCGGCTAACAAAGAATTTTTATCCAGCAGATAGTAGATTCCCATCTTAGTATAGCCCATCTCTTTATCGTGTTCTACCATAGCACTTAAGTTGTCAATTTGAACATCTTCTGTGCGCTTGGCTTCATTGGAGTTTACCAACACTACTTGAAAACCCATTTCATTGGCATACGCTGCCACCTCCCGATAACGATCTTCCCAGGCCACCACAAAAGGACAGGCATTACATGAAAAAATCACTACATAGCCATTTTCGCCAGGAATACCCTCAAGTGTTAGGGTTTTATCTACTGTGCTTTGCATTTCATGAGATTTCATTGGCATTTTACTGCCGATTGCCATAAGATCCTTACGCTCTTTTGGTTTATTTAAGTTTACATCCTGTGCGGAGGTATTAGCATATGATATTGAAGAAATCAATATCGTCAGAATCAATAATCGTGTCATAAGGTTAAATTTTATTATAATACTATAACGGTATGCCCAGTGGGTTGTTTCCTGTAAAACTGTGCAGGTCTCTACTTCCAATTTTTCAGTTTACTAGTCTTTCCTATACCTGCATTGAAGCCGTTGGTGGGGTCTAACTCCATATAAAATGTTTTTAATGTTGGCTTTGCACAATATTCATGTCCGACATTGTGTTCCGCTGGATACTCCGCTCCCCTTTTATCAAATGTTTCAAGCATTTCTTGTTTTAATTTATCTGCATCTACTCCTTTTTTTACTATATAATTGTGATGCAAAACATGGCAAAATAAGTGCCCATAATATAGTTTTAAGTGAAACTTTTCATCTACTTCTTGTGGCAAATTTTCAAACCAATCTTTTTCATTTCTTGGTAAAGCGATATCCATAGTCATCATAGATCCAACTTTATTCTTATGTACAGCGTGGTATCTGCCGATTGCGGTACCAGCAACAAAACGATGAAGCAAAGCCTTTTCCCCCTCTCTATCGGAGCATTCAAAGAAATCTCCTTCACTATTTTCGAAAAATCTGGTTAAAAATTCTCTCGCCTCGCTGATTCCATCGTCACACATTTCAATTACCCAATGGTGCTCATAACGATTGCGATATTCTTCCATCCTCTTAGGTAAATGATTTGGCCAAAGATGACTTAGCGCCTGCATAAGACGATCAGAAAATTTACTTGGTAGTATTTTGAACTTTTCAGCAATTAGATCAACTTTTCTCTTGAGAGCAAAAAGCTTTGGAATAAAACTAGACCCTAACCTATCAATGACCACGAAAGTATCCTTACCGTACTTTTTTGTAGCATCATAGCAATCTCTATGTAAATATTCCCCCGAGGTCGGCAGATGCTTAAAATTCATTAATATCTCCCTTCTTAATTGACCAAAGACCAAATGATCATTACTGCCGACATAAAAGACTTTATGTTTTTTGGACTTTGGATAAGTATCTAGACGCACGGCAAAGACTGCAATCTTCCCAGCACATCCTGATGCCCCATGAAGTCTTCGCCCATCAGCATTAAATCTTGCAGGAGTATCTGAATTAACATCACGTACTCTAGCCTGATAATCTGGGTCAGAAGCCAACTTGGGTGGGAAATTAATATGATTCTTTGTGTAATTAGAATTTTCAAGATTTCTAAGGATTTCCTCGGCGGAACTTCCTAACTCAATCCCTAAATCGTTTACAAGAATTAAATTACCACTATCGGTAATCTGTGCATACAAGGACATCTCAGTGTATGCAGGTCCTCTTTTAACTAAGGCGCCTCCAGAATTATTACATATTCCACCGACAATGGATGCACCAATACAAGAAGAACCTATAACTGAGTGTGGTTCTCGGTCATAAGGTTCTAATTTTTTTTCTAGTCCAAAAAGAGTGCTCCCAGCAAAACCAATAATTTGTTTTCCTTCGTTTATGACATGAATAGCGTCGATTCTCATCGTACTAACAATAACAATATCACGATCATAATCATTGCCTGAGGGAGTTGATCCTCCAGTGAGACCTGTGTTAGCAGCCTGCATAATGACTATAAGATCGTTTTTAACGCAGATTTCAAGAACATTCCAAACTTCCAACAATGAACCAGGTCGGCAAACTAAAAGAGCACTTCCTCCCCCAAACCTATATCCTTTGGTGTAGGCATTCATGCTAGATGAGTTAGTGATAACAAATCTTTTGCCCACAATACCTATTATTTCATCTAATACCATAGCGCAAGTTTCACTTAATCTTTAAAAGATCCGTAACAATCTAAGTAAAATTGTAAACGAACCTATTTGCCAATCGAAAATAAATGCAATTAAAGTCATTATGTCCCTCTTACTGAGGTTTTTTAAAAGCGCAAAATGGATCTTATCAAAGCTTATCAGCATCTAAAACATTTTTTAGGGCCGGCTTAGCATTAGATTTGAGAACCAGAAGACATCAAAAAATTCTCTCCTCTCCGAATTTCAAAAAATATTGTTCACTCCGCTATTCAAGATGATGATATTTTTCATTTGTTCATTTCAATCGCCTAAATATTCGCATTTATACATATTTATACGTAATTAGCTTATTGTAAAAAACAAAGGGGATTCACTTTTATTACCATTGAAAGATTATCCGATACATCGACTTACAGGACAATCTGTTCATTACTCGAGGTATCCCATAAGATATCAAAGCATTTAAGAATTGCTAGGCTACTTTAACCATAACGCGATATGTAATCAATCATTAAAGGTAAATCAGATACATTTTTATGCTTCTTTTAACCTGAATCGGCTGCATCTTCTAAATAAAGAAATCATTCTTGTATACATTCCATCGAAATCAAGGCTACATGCCAGGGAAAAAACCACGGCCATATCCGTAAAATGGCCAAGGAATCGCGATAAGAACGATAAGTAATGCTAAAAACATCAAGTGAACAACCCTGCGATGAATCTTATTCTTCTTTGCCAAGCTGTGTGCTTTAGTAATTAAAGTAATAGCCGTAACCATGAGCATTAAATGGATTATGCCAAAAAAACCTAACGACGAAAGAAGACTTACTTCTGTATCAAACAAACTATCTAGCGCAGTAAGGCCATTCTCACCTATGAAGTAGAGCCCGAGACCCAGCAAGAGTTGAATATGAGAAACAATCATGGCGATTAGATAAGGACACCTTTCTTTGCCCTCAACCTTTCGTTTACCTGCCTGCCAACCTTTTACAATAGCATATATTAAGGCTGCAAGGACTATATATCTTAAGCCTGAGTGAAGATAAATTAAACCAGTTTTCAGAGCATTTATTTATCCGCGCTCGTCCCAAGACGGGTATGGTCGATGTACTTCCCCAGTGTAAATCTGACGAGGTCTTCCAATTGGCTGACCCGCTTTTCTCATTTCATTCCACTGTGCGATCCAACCTGGCATTCTTCCCAAGGCAAACAGTACGGTAAACATATCCACCGGGAATCCCATAGCGCGGTAGATGATTCCAGAATAAAAGTCCACGTTAGGGAATAACTTTCGCTCTGCAAAGTACGGATCAGCTAATGCCTTTTCTTCAAGTTCTTTCGCGAGATGAAGAATCGGGTCATTTACTTTGAGTTGTCCGAGTACTTCATCGGCTGACTTTTTAATGATTCGAGCACGTGGATCGAAATTTTTGTAGACTCTGTGCCCAAATCCCATCAGACGGAATGGGTCGTTTTTATCTTTTGCACGATCGATGAATTTCTGAACGTTGCCACCATCTTTCGAAATTTCCTCTAACATTTCCAGCACTCGCTGATTGGCGCCTCCATGAGAAGGACCCCAAAGAGCCGCGATACCCGCCGAAATCGACGCATAAAGATTGGATTGAGATGATCCAACGATTCTTACCGTAGAGGCCGAACAATTTTGTTCATGATCTGCATGAAGGATTAACAACTTATTCATCGCTGAACTTAATACAGGATCAACCGCATACTCCTCGGTGACTTGCCCGAAGGTCATATTTAGGAAGTTGTCTACGTATTCAAGATTATTCTTTGGATAGACTATAGGATGCCCCATTTTCTTTTTCTGAATCATGGCCACCAAAGTTGGTGTCTTGGCAATTAATCGAGTAATCGTCATATCAAAGTCCTCCTCACTACGATGCGGATTAAGAGAATCCGGATAAAATGCTGACATCATCGACATCATCGTCATGAGCTGCCCCATGGGATGCGAACCATTAGGGAAGGCCTGAAAAACATGCTTCACATCTTCATTAACTAGGGTGTGCATGCGAATCAAATCAGCATAGTTCTCATATTCTTTCTTACTCGGAAGGTGTCCTTTGAGCAATAAAAAGGCTACCTCAAGGAAACTTGCATTATTCGCTAAATCTTCAATGCTATACCCTCTATGTCGCAGGATGCCTTTTTCCCCATCTATAAAAGTGATAGAACTTTGGGTCGCGCCTGTATTTTTATAAGCCACATCATAAGTTACTAGTCCTGTGCTTCCTCTTAACTTTGATATATCAAGGCCGAGCTCACCCTCTGATCCTTTGACGACAGGGGCTTCGAATGTTTGATTGTTGTATATGATTTTTGCTTGGTCACTCATAATGATTGGATTGCCACAAATGTACAAAACTGATTTTTATCAAACGCCCGTTCGATATGGAATTATAGACTTTTACAAAGAAATTATCGCGTTTAGGACTATGCCCTTATCTTTAAGGAAGAATACTAGAAGTTTTTTTTCATGTTTAGCGTATCTGATATCTCAAAAGAAAAGCCAGTTGTACTTGGTATAGTTACTGTTGCGTTCGCTGTAATCGCTAGATTTCTTACGCTCCACTTGCCCAACGTAGCGCCCTTTGAAGCTATGTTAATCTTTGGAGTATTTACGTTCAATAGAAGATGGGTAGGTCTTGCCCTGTCGCTGTCCTCGTGGTGGATTACTGATATCATTATCAATAACACATTGTATGCAAGTTATTATGAAGGGTTCGCCTTGATTACCCCTACTTTTTTGTATGCCTCGTTAGCCATGCTTCTGATATATTTGGTAGTAGGTAAATTTCAAAGGATAGCTGTGGAAAGAAAAAATCAAAATGGGTTTTACTTGATGTCTAGCGTCGTATCTCCTATCATCTTTTTTGTTGTCTCAAATTTTGGCGTTTGGGCTGCCGGCCACGGCATGTACCCACCCACACTTGGCGGATTAGGGATGTGCTATGTAAATGGTTTGCCTTTCTTGACCTATGGCTTCGCATCTACTGTATTATTCTCCGTGCTATTCGGAGTGATGGGCTATCTTTTCCAAGGACAAGTTGTTCAGGCATCATCTAAGGCGTAAGCCGCTAAGACGCTTTTAAATAAGTCGTCTTAGAATTTTAAGCACTTAATGCCTCATTGATTATCTGCTCTAAATCTGATGCAGACTCTTCTTTGAAAGGTCGGCCGAGCATGGTCTCATAAAGTTCCATATATCGGTCGCAGATGAGCTGAAGGTCTTCATCCTCCATAACCGGCATCACGTCCCCTTCGCGCCCTTGAAATCCTTTAGACATAAGCCACTCTCTGACAAATTCTTTGGAGAGATGCCTTGGAGATTCCCCTTGGCTTACCGCTTCATCAAAACCTTCTGCATAGAAATATCGAGAACTGTCGGGAGTATGAATTTCGTCAATAAGTATGAGTTCCCCATCGATTAAGCCGAATTCATATTTTGTATCGGCAAGAATAAGTCCGCGCTCAGAAGCCATTTGTTGACCATAGGCGAATAGCTCAAGGCTGATAGAGGCCAGTTTTTGCCATAAATGCTCAGAGACTATTCCGCGATGAAGTATTTCCCTTGGGGATATATCCTCATCGTGCTCCCCGTGCTCCGCCTTAGTGGCTGGGGTTATAATCGGTTGGGGAAAGGCCTGATAAGGAAGCATACCATCAGGCATAGATGCACCACAAATCGAACGTTCACCGGCAGTATACTGACGCAAAGCATGTCCACAAAGAAATCCTCTAACTACCATCTCTATTTTGATGGGCTCAGCGGTCTTACCTAATGTAACCGACTTATGAGGAAGTGCCTCACTCCAGTTAGGAATAATATGTTTTGTCGCTTGTAAAAAGTGATAAGCAATGTCATTTAGCATTTGACCTTTCCCAGGAATTGCTCTAGGAAGAATGTGATCAAACGCTGAGATTCGGTCGCTTGCAACAATGGCAATACGACCTTGGTCTAAATAATAGACGTCGCGTACCTTACCCTGGTAAAAATCTATCTGTCCATCAATGGTTAAAGGGGAATTCATATAGCTTAATTCTCAGGGCTAAAAGTAACGTTAGTTGCCTCGTCATTAGAAATATCCTTTTTCTTTTCTGCCTCAAAAGCTCGTATAATTTTGGCTACCAAATGATGGCGGACGACATCTTTGGTAGAGAGTTCTACAAGGCCTATTTCCGGAATGGAACGCAGACGATGGATAGCATCTTTCAATCCACTGCGTTGATTTTTAGGGAGATCGATTTGGGTCATGTCTCCTGTAATAATGCATCGAGCACGCGGACCGATTCGGGTCAAAAACATTTTGAGTTGGGCAATGGTAGCATTTTGCGCTTCATCTAAAATAATAAAGGCCTTATCCAACGTTCGACCTCTCATAAAAGCTAATGGCGCAACTTCAATGATTCTGTTTTCCATAAAATACCGAAGCTTGTCAGGTGGAATCATATCATCAAGCGCATCGTAAAGCGGTCTTAAATAAGGATCAATTTTTTCCTTTAAATCTCCTGGCAAAAAACCGAGACTCTCTCCTGCCTCAACAGCGGGCCGGGTTAATATGATTCGATTAATTGTCTTCTCCTTTAAAGCCTTCACGGCAAGCGCAACAGCAGTATAGGTTTTTCCTGTACCTGCAGGACCAACCGCAAAAACAATATCATGATGTTGACTTACATCTACTAGCTTCTTTTGGTTCGCCGTGCGAGCTCGAATCACATGCCCTCTATTCCCATAAAGAATAATCTCATCAGTCGCTTTAGCCGTTTGTTCTTCATTGTCCAGCGCATCATTTTCAGATTCAAGGATGCCGAGCATATCCGCTTGGGTTAACTCGCCGTAGCGCTCGAGATGGAGGATTAGCGCTTCAAACTTAGCTTCGAATTTTGCGAGTTCCTCTTCATGGCCTGAGGCTTTAATCATCACTCCACGACTCACTAGTTTCAGTTTCGGATACGCCCTTTTCAAAACTTGAAATTTACTTTGATGAATGCCTAAAAAATCAATAGGATTAACTCGATCTATGTGAAGTATTAATTCGTTCAATTTACCTTATTTTTATTCTCTCAGTCAATTATACATGACGCTCTTGACATTAACCACAGATTTCGGCTACAAAGATTATGATGTAGCTGCCCTCAAAGGTCAATTACTCAGACGAAACAAAGATATTCGCCTAATTGATATTAGCCATGAAATTGACACCAATGATATCATAGGTGCGGCATATACCAATAGATATGGTTCGGAAAGTTTTCCAACACCCAGTTTTCACTTAGCCATAGTTAAACAGCACGAGGGTAAAAATCGTTTGCTCGTGACAGAATACCAAGGTCATATTTATATGTTTCCAGATAATGGGATGATATCTCTTATGTATCCAGATACTGAACTTACGGTCTATGAAGTAGGTCGTTTCGCAGAGAACTCAATCTACGATCTAGTGTGTAAAGTCATAGAGAAGCAAGAATCTGGCATCCCTCTGGCCGATTGGTGTGCGCAGAGTCATGGTTATCTCCGAAGTATTTTTGGGCAACCCGTCATTCAAAATGACTATATGCGGGCCATGGTGTTTTTTATTGATTCAAAAAACAATGCCGTACTTAATGTGCATCGAAATGGATTCTATGAATTTGTAGGTGATCATTCCTTTGAAATCACCTTTTTGCGTTATCGCGCCGTCAGAATCCATGATCACTACGATAGCGAGCGAAGCCAGGGGCACTATGTATGCCGATTTAATGATGCCGGTTTTCTTGAAATTGCCATATACGGGGGCAATGCTTCTGGCCTTCTGGGGCTTCAATATGGGACAACGGTGGTTATTGAGCGCAAAAAGACCTAATTACCACTATGGAAATTACCCGATTTGTTCAGCTTAGTTTTTCAGAAGAATATCTAGAGCAATTTATTCAAAGTTTCGAAACGAAGAGAAAACAAATCTTATCCTATGAAGGTTGTTTGGAAGTAGTGCTTTACACTGATGTACAAAAAAAAGGCCTTTGCTTTACGGTATCCACTTGGAGTTCTGAACAAGCGCTTTCCAAGTATCGACAGAGCGAATGGTTCCTATCCACTTGGTCTCAAATCAAAGAGCATTTTACCGATAAACCAGCAGCCTGGACAACCCAAAAGAATCATTAATTCCAAAGGCATAATGAAAGATCATTCTATAGACATACAGGGATTACACTCAAATTATGCCTATCAAGTCGGTGAGATAAACACCATGCTATCCCATTATCTAACCGAGGAGCAAAACATTGTTTTACTTGTCGATGAAAACACAGAAAAACATTGTTTACCCAATATTGACATTCCGTTCTCGCATCTTGTCATAGAATTACCGGCTGGACCAGAGCATAAGTCCTTAGCCAGCTGCCAATATATCTGGAACCAAATAGCAGGACAAAAATACGGACGGGATAGTTTGATTATCAATATTGGTGGAGGACAGATTACGGACCTCGGAGGATTTGCGGCATCGCTATACAAAAGAGGGTGCCACTTTATTCATGTGCCTACTACCCTACTAGGAGCAGTTGATGCTACCATTGGAGGCAAGACAGGTATTGACTTTTCCTCGATAAAAAATGGGCTTGGTGTATTTTCCGATCCATTGGCTGTTTTGTTTGATGCAAAGTTTCTCTCGACATTAAATCCCGAGCAAATTCGAGATGGAAAGGTAGAGATGCTAAAGCATGGAATGATACACTCTGAAGAGCATATACAGGATGTATTGTCGGTAGACGTTGCGGCACAACCCATTGGCCAGTGTGTGCTCGATAGCGTAGCTATAAAACACCACTTTGTTGCGCAAGATATGAACGACAAAGGAATCAGGAGATGCTTAAACTTTGGGCATACATTTGGACATGCTATTGAATCGTTTTTCTTGAGTGAAGGAGAACCCGTTAGTCATGGATGCTCAATTGCATGGGGATTGCAATTAGAGATAATGTTAAGCGAAATGTTTTTTGGCCACCCCATTTCTGGAACAACAGAAACCCTTGCCTTTTTTGAAAAGGCATTCCCGCCCATTGCTCATTTTCCATTTGAAGAGCTGATGAATCATATGAGAGACGACAAAAAAAATCGGTCCAACCGAATCCTAGGCGTCTTACTAGAGGAAGTATCACGACCGCATTATGATCTAGAATATGAGGTAGAGAATCTTAGTAAAATTTGGGATAATGTCCGAGCGAGCTAGAGAAATACAACTGCCCGCATCAAAAAGCATCAGCAATCGACTCTTGTTGCTCAGTGCCCTTCATCCAGGCAAACTAACCATTACCAACTTATCTCAAGCTGAAGACACTTTATATCTTAAAGAAGCCTTGCAAGGCAATCCGTCTCCAATCTATATAGGAGAAGGAGGAACAAGCCTGCGCTTTGCCACAACATATTATGCAAGTCAATCAAAAACTACAGAGATTTATGGATCGGATCGACTGATGCGCAGGCCACACGAAGCCTTGTTCGAAGTTTTAAGTTCATTAGGTTCAGAAATTACTTCCCTCGATAATGAGCATGGAATAGGCTACAAAATCAAAGGCACTAACCTCTATGACGAAAATACTGGCCCATCTATGTTGCATGTTGAAGTCAATAAGAGCAGTCAGTTTATTACCGCGCTACTTCTACTAGGATCTTCGATAAAAGGAGGAATTGATCTTCGATTCAAACAAAACAAACTCGTATCAAAACCCTACGTAAAAATGACCATCCGACTCATGCGACAAATGGGGCTTTCCATAGAGGAAAATGGCGACCAAATCATCGTACCTCGTCAAGATCTCATTTCGCAAAGCAAAGAAGTCGAGTTTGATTGGAGCAGTGCCTATTCCTTTTTGGGTGCAGGAATCCTAACCGGGGAGCCTCTATTGCTCAAGGGGTTGAAAAGCAAAGATATTCAGGGTGATCGCAAGTTGTTGGAGATGTATACGCAGTTCGGAGCATCCTTGAAATTCACAAAGGACGGCGTATTGAGTAATCGATATGATGTGGTCACTCCTCAACGAATTGAAATAGATATGATTGATTATCCAGATCAGATCATGAATATCCTGGTACTCTTGTCCGCCCTAAAATGCCATGGATGCATTCGAGGAATTGAGACGCTGTATGCTAAGGAATCCAATCGTGTAGAAGCCCTTAAGAAGAATTTGGCCCAGTTTGATGTTGCTATCCAAGCCAATGATTCATCGTTAACCTTTGAGGCTAAAAATTTCAAAATACCCTCTAGAGTAAAGATTGACACCTACAATGATCATAGAATAGCTATGGCCTTTGCGCAACTCTTCTCGTATACCCCTATGACGTTTGAGCAATCCAGCTGTGTTAAGAAGTCCTTTCCTGATTTTTGGAATCAATGGTTTGCGGCATTCCCCTCGGCGAGCTTTGAACTGAAGTAAGAAAGCAGTATTCCTGTCGCCATAGCTGCATTTAGTGATTCAGCATTAGATAGTGGATACCCACCACGCGGTATAGTGATCGAAGTATGGCTCAACATAGTTCTTGTAGAAGGATGAATACCATTTCCTTCATTTCCAATTACTAAGACCAAGGGTGACAGATGATTTTTAGGAGAAATTTCACGAGCAAGTTCTTCACTAGAAAACGGAACACCCTCTAGATCCGCAAAGAGAACATGCCGCATTCCAAAAATTTTCTGCCACTCTTTTCGATCGGCTTGTTGCACCGCTACCCTACTCACGGAACCCATACTCGCTTGGATTACTTTGGGGTTAAAAACGTCAACACATCCCTCACTTAAGATTAAACTTTGACAACCGAACCAATCCATAGTTCGGATAATTGTACCCAGGTTGCCAGGATCCTGTAAATGATCTAAGGCTAGCCATATGGGAAAGTCCTCTTTCATCATTCTATCCTTACATTGAAAAACCGCAAGATGATCGGATGCGTTAGAAAGTGCGGAGATAGACTTGAACGTCTTTTTATCCGTTATACGCAGGACCTCCCTTAAGCCGTTAATAGGTTGAGTAGTTTCTTGTACAACATAATGCAAACAAGCCCATCCTTCCTTGATAAATTCTTCAATAGACTTGCGCCCTTCCACAAGGAAAGCCTTATGTTTATCACGATACTTCTTAGTATGAAGCGCACGTATGTGTTTCGCTTGAGAAAGGCTTAAACTGGTCATGACAAGTTCTAAAGTAAGACGAATAAACAGGTTTCTCGTCAGGAGGTGGCATATTTTGTCCTTGGCGGTGCTCTTTATGGCCGTGCTTCCTTCTTGTTCAATGAAAAAGCATCTTGACGAGGGGGAATACCTTGTACATAAGAACAAAATCAAGATTGAACAAAACAAAGGAATTGATGAGGCACTACCCAATAAAGAGGTCCTCCAAGACATCCCCTTTCAACAGCCTAATCGCCGTTTTTTAGGGGTCTGGGCGCTTCGAGCTTGGTTCCAACGAGATATACGAAATGAAGAAGACATCGTGAAACGAAAAAGCTTGCGCTCGTGGATTCAGCGTTCCATTGGCGAAGTGCCCGTTGTATTGGATCCTACCTTAACTGAACGAAGTGCTCTCGCTTTCCAACAGTACATGTATAATGCGGGCTATCTAGACAATACCATCGAAGTCGATATAGATACCTCGGGTAAGAAGGTCAACATCACTTACAAACTTAAACCCAATGCTGCGTACTACATTGGGAAGGTAACCATTAAAAGCAATAATCAAAGGCTAGATTCGATTATTCAAGCACATCAAAAAGATTCCAGAATTTTACCAGGACAGCGTTTTAGCATAGATGGTTTAGATAAAGAAAGAAGAAGGCTTTCCAATATTTTCCGAAATGAGGGCTTTTATACCTTCAGTCCAGATTATATCCGATTTACCTTAGATAGTTTCAGTGACGTTTCCTCCATTAACCTAAACATGGAAGTCACCAACCAGGTTAATGGGGAGGAACATCAATTATGGACGTTAGATTCTCTTGAGGTCTACCCGGACTTCCAAACGAAAAAATCACAAGATTCAACCGAAGAAAATCAACAGAATTATAAAGGACTCTCTCTCTTTTGGAAAGGTAACCTGCGCTATCGTCCTGAGATATTAAGGCAAGCCATATTCTATGAATGCGGTCAAAAATTTAATGCCTCGCTATATAATCCTACCGTGCAACGATTTGCATCCTATGGCACATTTCGATTTATAGATTTGAAGTTTAGCGTGCTCGATACTGCTGAGCATCGACTAATGGGTCGAGTGTACCTAACGGAAAGTAAACACCAATCATTAGATCTAGACGTTGAGATAAATCACAGAATTGAACCCGGATTATCAGGAGTTTCCACAAGCTTGGGATACACCAACAGAAATCTCTTCAGGCTTGCTGATGTTTTTCAGATAAAAAATATAGCAGGAGTTGATGCGGAATTTGGTCGGATTGATGGGGCGTTAAATAATGCGGATTTTATCATCGATATCAGTGAAACTTTTCCCAAAGCTGTTTTACCCTTTTTCTTTAAGGGAGTCGACCGTAACACTCGCATTCGAACCACTTTTTCTACGCGCTACAAATTTGAGCAACGATTTCGTTTTTATCGTCTGCATACCATTAGCGCCTCGGTGGGATATGAATGGAGTAAAAACATAAAACGAAAACATACACTGCGCCCTATCCAACTCAATGTGTTTTATCTTCCAGAAGCATACAGAACAGCTGATTTTGAGGATAAACTTGCCCAATTCCCCTCCCTTGCTCGTAGCTTTCAAGAATCCCTTATTGCAGGATCAAACTATACATTTCTCTGGACAGGAATTCCTAGAAATAGAAATATGAGTTACGAAAGTTTCCGATTTGATGCTCAAATGGCAGGCAACATGGTTGGTGCATTTACAAGAATCATACAAGGAAAAAAAGATCGTGGCGATTATACCATTTTTGGTAGACCGTATGCACAATACCTCCGCTTCGAAACTGAAGGTAAGTTAACGCGTAAACTGGGAGCTTCTGATGCACAATTTGCCTCTCGTATGCTTATCGGTGTGGGAATCCCCTTCGGCAATAGCTCAATTATACCCTTCATAAGTCAATTTTATGTGGGTGGGGCGAATAGTATTCGAGCCTTTAAACTCCGATCGATTGGGCCAGGCACCTACAGCGACTCCCTAACGCTTACCGATCCAACGTATTTCTTTGATCAATCAGGCGATATAAAATTCGAAACCAATTTTGAATTGCGGTGGTCTATGAATTCATGGATCAAATGGGCCTTGTTCTATGACTTAGGAAATGTGTGGCTCTTTAATAAAGATGATGCCCGACCTGGAGGCCAATTCAACAAAGACTTTTATCGTGGTATAGCCATGGGCTGGGGAGGCGGTCTAAGGCTAGACTTTGAATATTTTGTAATTCGCCTTGACGTTGGACTGCCAGTTCATGACCCTCGTTATGACCGAGGAGAGCGTTGGCGCGTAGGCACTTATCAATGGCGAGATCGTACATGGCGTCAACAAAACCTTGTATTCAATCTAGCTATCGGCTATCCATTTTAATCATACTTTTTTATAAAAGTGCCATATTGTCACCTATATTGTGTGATTAATGTCATTTTGTCATGTTATCGTCGTCCTTTGCGACATCCTGCCAGTAAAGCATGCCATGGAATACACTTTGTTTAGGACATGATGTATTTCAAATTTTTAAAATTATTCATCATGTTTAAAACACATTTAAAACCACTATCTGCAAGAAGCATCTACCTCAATGACTTGAGAGATTTGTACTTCGACGACCTCCTGAGTTCGCACTTTTTATCGAATGTATCTCATAAGAGAACACCATCTATTTCAAGCCAAATTGATGAGAAAGATGATGCCTGGTATATTCATTTAGCACTACCCGGATTAGATAAATCAGCGATCGAGCTCTCCATTGAAGACAACTTACTGACGGTTAGCCACAATAAAGATGCCTCAAAAGACAACATTGCATTAAGCACGGTCAACTCATTTAGCAGAAGATACAAACTCCACAAACAGATCAATGTAGAGGATATTTCTGCTCAAATGCGCCAGGGAATCCTAACTATCACACTCCCTAAAACGAAAGAAGCAAAAAAGGTAGTTAAAACCGTTTCCATCTCAGACTAGCCCTGTAGAGTTAGATAAAATGTTTCATAAAAAAAGCCCATCCAAAAATTGGATGGGCTTTTTCATTGCATCGAAGTTGAGGTTATTTAGAGCCGCAACTTTTCTTTTTTCCTTTGCAACATGCCGGAAGAGCTTCATAGCTATCAGGATTTGCAGCGACCTCATTGGCACTGTATCCCGCCATAGAAACCGCGTTCTTAATATCATCAGCAGAAACCTTCTTGTCTTTGTACTCAACCGTCAAAGAACCATTCGTAAGGTCAACATTCGCTGTCTTAACACCAGGCAATTCATTAACCGCTGCTTCAATACGTGTTTTACAACCACCGCAAACTGCAGAGGTCTTTAATACAAGAGTTTCTGTACCAGCCGCAGCAAAAACAGTAGCTGCAAGGAAAAGGGTAAAACCCAAAGAAAGAATGTTTTTCATCGTTCAAAATTTCCTTAAAAGTACGGAAATGATCAATAGGTATTCCTTTAATGGATGGATTTAATTTTTAACAAAGCGTAAAACTGCCATATCTTGATTCCCACTCAGTATGGCTAAAAGGTAAGTTCCTCTATCAAGGTAGGCCACATCAATATGCGCATCACCCCATTGGGAGTGGACCAGATATTCCTGAATCAACCTGCCTTGCATATCAAGGACCTGCATTTCTATGGGCACCGCTGGAATACCCGATAGAATCAACTCCGACTGCACGGGGTTTGGCCATAGGCTCACGTTCAAAAAATCTACGGCATTGAGATCGAGAATCTGAGAGGAATCCATAACCACCGTCGAATACAAACTAAGCCCCCCCCTTCGATTTCCATAAAGGACATCTACATGACCATCTCCATTAATATCAGCGATAAATGGAGTGGCTTCAGATCCGACATCAATACCTCCCCATCGATCCGTTACCCTCATAAAACTTCCTGAGAAGACACTATCGGAATTCCATAAATAGGCGCTCGTTAAACCGGTGCTACCTCCAACAATAAGATACAGTTCGCCGTTTTCTTCCAAAATTTGAGGGGCCGCGTTACCAAGTAAGAAACCAGCCTCAGAAACACTAACATTTCCTACGCTTTGATTCACAGAATCCAAGTCAAAGGGTTCGAGACCTAAAGGATCTACATTGGGGTAAAAGGAAATGTACCCTAAATATTCCTTTCCAATCAGGAGATCTACATCACCATCTCCATCGACATCATAGAGCAAAGGGTGTGAAGAATTCCCTACATCAATTCCCCCATAGAATACCGTGTCAAACTCGAATTGACCGGACACGTCTTTTTCAAAATGAATCAACCGACCTTCGCTGTTGCCCAACAACATATCCTCAAGACCATCCCTATCGATATCCCCAAAACACGGACGATACCGGAAATACCCCAGGGCTGAAAGGCCGAGCCAATCTTCATCGACCAATGCAAAAGATGGGTTTTCCGCACTTCCCACATTTCTGTAATATGCTATTTGACCATTAGTTTCATCGCCAATAGAGCGGTAGATAGACGACCCTGATAGTAAAAGATCTTGCAACCCATCCTCATCAATATCATAGAATAATCCATAACTATCACTTCCCAAGTCTAGGGTTGTCTCCGTGAGAAAGTCTTGCTGAGCAAATCCAAAGTTTGGCGTGATGCTCTCATCAAAATTGTATAACCAAGCATTGTTGACATTAAAATATCTTGAATTGCCATTGGGTGATACAATAATATCATCTATACCATTCATGTCTGCATCGATGGCATATGCCGCAGGGAAAATGGGCATATCTACGGTTGTACTATTTGACGGGAAAGTATAATCAACACTAATCATACTATCTACTCCCCCACCTATATTTTCTAAATAGGTTAACCCGCGTGACGAGATATCACCCAATACAAGATCAAGATCACCATCGCCATCACCATCAAACACCAATTCAGTGGAACCCGCATGCTTTGGTCCAGCGCGTTTACCATCACAACTAAAGGCCAACTGAATATTATTATCCGTTTCGCTTTCCTTGAAATCCCCCCAGCATGGATCTTCTTGAATAAAAAGCAAGCTATCCCCAGCATAGCCCATTTCGGCACTAAGATTTTTATACAGAGGAAGGGTTGTTCCAATCACTTCAAAGGACAGTATATCCAAATCGCCATCACCATCAACATCGCCTATATGCGGAATATCTATACTTCGATTATAGATATTTGAGTTACCAAATCCAGTATTGTATTCAATGAGATTAGATGCAATGGAAAATGAAGTATAGAGTCCCTCATCAGATCCTCGAAATAGACGAATGCCTCCGGTGGTATGGGTAAAAATATCTGCGATTCCATCCCCATTGTAATCTCGTAACAAAGCAAAAGATCGGCATTCTGGCATTTTCAGCGCGAGCTCGGGCTTGGCAACCCATGCATTATTCTCCCATGAGAAAATCAACCACGAATCTCCTGCACGATCAAAGACGGCAAGTTCATCGATTCCATCTTGATTTAGATCCCCCATTGACCACTGCGGCAAGTCAAATCCTCCTGTCCATGGATTGGACAAGACCTCAGCATGAGAGACCATCGGCAGCGTATAGGGGTACAACTGCACTTGAGCCAGCCCATTACTTATCGTGCACAAGAATAACCACACACACAAAATATACGAAGGGCTTTTTCTATCTTGTCTCCTCATGAGGCTCTCAAATTTATGTATCTCCAGATTAAGGCGGTTAAGACCTTTCCTCCAAGTTACCCTGTTTTTAACACTTTGTCTCAGCCCTAGAATTTCATCGGCAAACACTGAAAAGGCACCAAGCCCCAATAAATTAGTCGTTGAAATTGTCATGACAGATTTGGATGACGCGCAAATTGATGTTATTGTAAGCTCAATAGAAGGCAAAAAACCAACCTTTCATAAGGCAAAAGACAACGATTTACCCTATGCCATGCTGTCGATCCCTGTTGACGATGGGAAGCGAATACGTTTGATTCCTGCGTGGCTCTCCATATTACCTCCACTTCTCGCGATATTTCTTGCCCTATGGCTTAAAGAGGTCTACGCTTCGCTTTTTTTAGGCACTTTGCTCGGGGCATTTTTACTCACGGGTATGGATATCAGTGCCTTACCAATGGCTTTTTTGAATATTATTGACACCTATCTTTTACGAGCCATTGCCTCAGGAGATGGCGATGGCGGTGTAGACACTTCTCATCTGTCAATTATAGTTTTTAGCCTTTTGATAGGAGGTTTAGTGGGAATTATCTCAAAAAATGGGGGCATGATGGCAATCGTCAATCGAATAGCGCGCATCGCCAAGACCGCTAAATCGGCCTTAATCTCTACCTGGCTTATGGGGCTCGCAATCTTCTTTGACGACTATTCGAACACACTAGTTGTAGGCTCAACCATGCGACCTTTGGCGGACAAACTAAAAATATCCCGAGCAAAGTTAGCTTATGTAGTGGATAGCACAGCAGCCCCTGTAGCTGCCATTGGACTGGTAACTACATGGATTGGTATGCAATTAAGTGAGATTGGTAAAGGCATCGAAATGCAAGATTTTGTGGCTATATCAAACAGCCCATACAGCTTGTTTTTAGCCTCATTGAAGTACTCACTCTACCCCATTTTAACCCTATTTTTTGTGGGATTAATCATTTTTACCCATCGCGGTTTCGGACCAATGCACCGTGAAGATGCCCTAGCACTTCGCCATGATAATAAGGGTGAAAAACAACATTTAGAAAAAGAACCTGAAGCAAGTAAGCCATTCATGGCACTTATTCCATTGCTTGTACTTGTTGGCGGTGTTGTTTTTGGAATTCTGTATACCGGAAGCCAAGGTGAAAGCAATTCACTCATGGCTATTGTTGGCGCTAGCGATAGTTATTTAGCCCTTCTTTGGGGAAGCTTAATGGCTGTTGTTGTGGCCTTTGCCATAAACCTAGCATGTAGACAAAGAACCTTACACCAGACAGTCGAGGACTTTATGAAAGGAATTGCATCTATGATGACCGGCGTTCTGGTACTTGTCTTTGCATGGATGCTTGCAGAAACCATAGAGGACCTCCAAACTGCCTCTTTTCTAAGTGATCTAATTCCATCCTCAACACCCGTCGAATGGATGCCATCCGTGGTATTTATACTTGCGGCACTGGTAAGTTTTTCCACAGGTTCAAGCTGGTCTACCATGGCCATTCTTTATCCGCTATGCATTCCCGTTGTATTAAGTCTGGCCACAGATGGAGGCGCAACAACTGATCCTGAAACCTTCATGCCCGTGCTCCTTCAGATTATTTCTGTGGTCTTATGCGCCTCGGTAATGGGCGATCACTGCTCCCCTATTTCTGATACCACGGTGATGTCTTCAATGGCCACCCAATGTGATCATGTTACCCATGTTCGCACGCAACTGCCCTATGCGCTACTTGTTGGTGGAGTCAGTTTCTTTTGCGGGTGCGTACTCTTTGCACTAGGTAGCCCCTGGTACGTAAATCTTGTTCTCGGATTCGCAGTCTTGACGGCTTTGTTTTTCCTATTGAGCAAACCGAATGTAGAAGCATAAAAAAGCCCCTAGGAAAGGGGCTCTTAAAAGTTGGTCCACTAGGGCTCGAACCTAGACTCTTCTGGACCAAAACCAGACGTGTTGCCAGTTACACCATGGACCAATTTCAAGCAATATTTGCTTAAAAGGAAAGCAAAGATAAGTTCATTCTCAGTTATATGCAACGTAAAATGAAATCTCATCCTGCAATTTATGTAAAATGACGCCTTAGAAACGCTCAATCTTCGTATCTTCGCACCTCTCTAAAGAAGAATCATGAATCGATTTTTAAAAGGATATCAAAACCAAAACAATCTTATCGGCTGGGTAATCTTTGCATTTGCCCTAGTTATTTACTCCATGACAATGGAGCGTACAGCCAGTCTTTGGGACTGTGGTGAGTTCATTGCAGGAGCTTATAAATTAGAAGTTGTTCACGCACCGGGGGCACCACTACATGCTATTCTAGGTAAAATATTTTCGCTACTATCTTTCGGAGATGTAACTAAAGTGGCTATGTGGATTAACTTTCTCAGCGCGGTAAGTACCGCGTTTGCCGTGCTCTTTTGTTTTTGGACTACTACCTTTTTTGCAAGACATTATCTCGGACTCAAAGGAAATGATACCTCAGCACTAGATAAACTCAAAGTTTTCGGAGCTGGAGCGGTAGCTGCCCTGTCTTGCACATTCCTTGATTCTCTATGGTTTTCTGCCGTTGAAGGGGAGGTTTATGCCCTCGCCATGTTCTTTATGACTATTATCATTTGGGGAGCAACACGGTGGTATCGAGCGGAAGGACCCCTGGCCGATCGTTGGTTAATCTTTATTGCCTTTATGGTAGGATTGTCCATGGGGGCTCACTTACTCTCCATGCTTGCCATTCCGTTTGTGGGCATGATGGTATACGCTAGATACTACGAATTTGCATGGAAATCATTGGCCATAGCTATTGCCGTATCGTTTGGTGTTTTGGTCTTTGTACTTCAAGGAATATTCACAGGTATCGTAAACATTTTTGCTCAATTCGATTATTTCTTTGTGATGACCATGAGCCTAGGAAAAGGCTCTGGAGTTTGGTTTGCGCTTATCGCTTTATTCAGTGCGCTTATCTTGTTTTTGATTTCATTTCATGCTCCGGAAAAAGCCAAGGCATATCGCAGAATTTCCGCAAGTTTAGTCATTGTACTGATGATTGGTTCTGTTATAAATGGAAGTAATGATGGAAGCCTAGGAGCTAGAGGTTTACGCTTTTTGACCATGTCAGCTATTGCCTTTGCGATTTTACGAGCTGATAATTTTCCTGCCGTAACCTACAAAGCAACATTAGGTATAATGTTCTTGATTATGGGATACTCCTCCTACACAATGGTTCCTATACGCGCCAACGCTCAAGTGCCCATTAATATGAATAAGCCCACAGATGCGTTTACCATGCACTACTATTTAAACCGTGAGCAATTCGGTAAAAGACCGCTATTGGAAGGGCCCGACTACACAGTTTCAGGATACGATATTCAAAGTATTGACGAAGACGGAGGATACTATGCATATGATGCAAAAAGTAAGTCTTACATCAAGACACAAACGAAAACGAAATATACCTACAAGGAAGAAGCTAAACGCTATTTTCCTCGTCTTGGATTTCCCGATGAGAATAAGAAGTCTTCATATAAGTCTGCATATCGAGAGTG
>Ga0163109_10000964_pt1 | contig 22716 bp, 21 predicted proteins | sample CRUFie1St13metaG_FD_108704 | JGI IMG/M metagenome (GOLD analysis project Ga0163109, IMG submission 108704) | Marine microbial communities from the Costa Rica Dome - CRUD Field 142mm St13 metaG | ecosystem: Environmental > Aquatic > Marine > Oceanic > Photic zone | place: Costa Rica: the Eastern... | reverse complement strand
GTCACATGATCATGATCGTCCCAAAGATTTGCCTCACTTGGCTGAAGTGGTCCTTTGAACGATTCGAACGTTGGTTTCTCGTTCCATTCAGAGGACGGTTTGTTGAGATAATCTGGCAAGTTAACCTCATTAACAATCTTTCTACCCATCATAGTATGGGCTAACTGTACCGAAGCAAACTCGTGTTCATTATCTGTCGCATTAATAGACTCTACTAATGCGTAAGACTGATCTGATGGCAATAATTCTAGTGCGTTCCAACCAATATTATTACCAACCTTACCGGCCATCGTTCTACCAAAACCAAGGGACATACCAATTGCACCTTCCGCTTGACCTGGTTGTACCCATACTGCCACGTCGGTTAACTCAACACCATTAACTTTAAGGTTTACAGTGGTACCATTCATTGCACCATTCGAAACAGCCCAATTTTCTACGCCCAATTTCAATGCATCAGCAGCACTCATGACAAGGTAATTGTCCCAAGAAAGACGCGTAATTGGATCAGGCAACTCGAAGGCCCATGGGTTATTGGCGTATTTACCGATACCCATACCTGTTTTTGAATAAGTGTAAAATTCTAATTGCATTAAAGACTTAGAAAGCTTCACATCAGAAACGTCTGTGAGCTCTAAGTCTGTAAACCCTGGAGTTGAACCACCACTTGTCTCTGCAAATCCATCGTGTAATATAGAATTCCATGATTTGGCTAGTCCTAATGATTTTACACTGGTTTCAAGCAACTCCTTCGCTGATGCATTCTTATTAGCAAGAGCAAACAGAATCTCAATAGCAGATTTACTATCAAAAAGTGGGTTAATTGTTGGCTGAGCAACGCTGTATACACCATCCTTTGGGATAAAATCGCCCCAAGATTCTAAATAATGACTTAAAGGCAAGATTACTTTAGCCTGGGTAGCTGTTTCGTCTTCTCGTTCGCTTATGGCCACAAGGTTCACCTTGGTCAGGTCTAGTCCTTTGATTTCGTGAGCTGGATTTAAATCCAACGTGACAAGTGTATCTACCTTACCACTAGCTACATCCTTAACTAGACTTTCGATCTCTTCATCTTTCGAAGAGTTCAAGTATATTAAGTTACTGGTGTTAATACAAGACGAGCCAATTAATTGATTGATGGCGAAGGCTAGCTTCTCACCCGCATAGCTATTTAAACCGCTAACCAGCAAAGCATGTTTACCAGCATCTAACAACTCTTGTGCAGATTTGGTTACTTGTGCTTTTATATCGTCGCGCAAAGCAGCAAGCTTTAGTGCAGGCTTACCTACATTCTTCGCAATGTAATTGTATATATGTCCTAAGACCAATTCATACTCGGATACACGAGCCTTCACTCTCAAGTCAGCGTTTGCACCAGAGATGGACATGCCTGCCTCTATTTGAATATGACGCAACATATCCGGTGCTGGTTTTCTACGATTAGCATAGTCAGCGCCAAAACGTTGACCATCAAAATCGCCCAAGAAGTCAGCACCAACTCCAACTACTAGATGAGCGTTAACTAAATTAACGGTTGGTAGCGCACGCTTTCCTAATAACTCTTGGTAAAAGTCCAGTCTTTTCGACTGACTAATTACGTCGTAGGTTACGTGTCTTAAGTTAAGATTCGAAATTGCAGATTTGAGAGAAGGTGAAATTATCGTCGGCGTAAGTAAAACTGATTTTTCCGTCAACATTGCTTTAGCTTTAGCAACAGCTATTGGCCACGAAGCATCTTCCTTATCTACCTTCGGTCCTTTCAAACGAGCACCGTCATAAAGATTTAGAACTGAAGATTGTATACGAGCATTTGTACAAGTGTTAAATGCCGCCTCACAATTAGGTTGTACAAGGATTGGACGACCTTCGCGGGTTTTAATCAACAGCGAGGCATAATCCTGACCATCAAACATTGAGGTGGCATAAAAAGAGGGCAAGCCTGGCGTTAAGCTATCTGGCTTAACTACGTATGGGATACTCTCAACGATGGGTGCCTCACATGCTGCAAGCGTTGCTGCGGCAGTAGTAAATCCCATAAACTTCAGGAAATCACGACGAGATGTCTCCGCTTCACCTACATTATCATCACCTATAAAATCAAGGGTGTCAGGTGCTGCAGCGAATTCGTTATCTGCCAATTTCTTCGTAAGATCTGGATTAGACTGCTCCTCAATCCCTCTCCAATATTTCTTGTTATCTGTCATTCTTAATTCTAGATTAGTAGTGACACTTACCACACTCTAGACCACCAATTTTCTCAGCAGTGATCTTCTCTCCGTGGTATTTTTCAGTTAATTCATCGTGGAAGTCCTGGTAGTAACCGTTCTTCTCAAACTGGACTTCTGTTTCACGATGACAGTTAATACACCATCCCATGGTCAATTCTGAATACTGGTACACTTCTTCCATTGTCTCAACTGGACCGTGACATTCTTGACACTCTAACTGAGCTGCATTCACGTGCTGGCTGTGGTTGAAGTATGCCAAATCTGGTAGGTTATGAATACGTACCCACTTAATTGGCTGATGTTCGTATCCTTCGATGTATTGGCGGTCTTCAGAATCCCAACCGATTGCTGCATAAATTTTAGCAATCTCTGGAGAACCTTCACCGTCGTATTTCAAGTTGCCTGCATCGTCTGTGATTTCAGAGCCGTCAACGTACATATGACAATTCATACAAACGTTTGCAGAAGGAATACCCGAATGTTTCGAGTGACGCGCAGAACTGTGACAGTAATTACAATCAATCTCATTCTCTCCTGCGTGCAGAGCGTGAGAGAATGCGATTGGTTGCTCTGGCTGATAGTTCTGTTCTACACCGATGCCCATCATGAACCAGTATAATTGGTTCAAGAATGCGACGGTCACCACGATAGTAGCAACAGTAACAAAACCTTTATTGTTGATTAATCGACCCCAGAACCAACCTGCTTCATCCAAGATGCTCACAGGATCTTTACCTTGCACAAGACGAAGAGTGTTCTTCATACGGGTGAGAAGCATAACCATAAGGAAGAGTAGGATGCCCAATCCGATGGTGATCTGGCTATCATAGTTTTTACCCTCGACAACCACTGTAGTACCGCCGGCCAAATTCCCGGTTGGAGGAACTGGTTTCTTATCACCTTCGATGGTGTATTGAAGGATGTCGAAAATATCTTGATCGCTCAGAGAAGGAAACGCACTCATCACAGAGCCATTATATTCCTCAAATATGGCAATGGCATCTGCATCACCAGAGGCGCGTAGTTCCGCATTGTTTCTAATCCAAGCGAGCAACCACTCCTCAGAATACTTGTCAGTCACGCCTGTCAGCGCCGGTCCAATGAGTTTCTTATCGAGTTTATGACAACTGGCACAATTGGATTTGAAGAGCTTTTTACCGTTTGAAGCGTCCCCTTCGAAAGCGGACACAGTTGTAACAGAAAACAAGAAGAAAAATACCGCCAGAGTGGAGCTTAAGCTTCTTAGGTTTGAACTTGTGTACATATGAGGCCTAATAATAGCTATTAAGTGTGCAGCAAAAATAAGGTTCAGCGCCCGAAAAAGGGTGCTATATTTTGTAAAATATTAATTTGGAATGGTTCTAAATTAACATGTGTTACAACACCCATTTTCGGCATGAGTTTTGGTACCTTTACCTTTGACAAAACATCACCACGGCAGATGCACCATAAAACACTTTTAATATCACTGATAATCAGTCTTAAAGGATTTTCAATCGGTCTTACCGACACCCTCAAAGTTGCCCCAAATGTAGACTCTGTATACGCCCATTATGTTCATTCTCAAAAGAGTGAAGTTTTTGAAGGTTTTACGATTCAATTATTTAGTGGCGACCGCGACAATGCGAACAAGGTCAGAGCTAAAGTCGTCGGGCTCGATATAGGTGAAGCAAGAGTCATTTATAAGGCTCCTAATTTCAAAGTTCATGTGGGTTCTTTTCCCACGATTTTGATGGCCGAACAGGAGCGTTTGCGCTGGCTGATGTATTTTCCCGATGCCTTTGTCGTACAAACTTTAGTGCCGCTTTACCCTATTGAATTCCCTAGCGCTGCTGCTCAAGATTCTCTAATCGCGCCTGAAGATTCTCGCGAATAGAGAGGTAATAGAGGTTGATATCACCGCGGTGATAATCCTTGGTTCTGATGAGCCAACTGCCCTTGAATTTTGGGCGGTCGGCGATAATAATTCCATCTTTAATTTGGGCGCCGATTAAACCAGGTAACGCCTCTCCGCTTTCAAAAACTATCGCACCCGGATTTTCCTGTGCAGGGATCTCGTCCGTGCTAGTATCCCAACTCAAAGGGTTCACCACGCCAACCGTTACACCATTACTAGGCGGCTCAACAGATTTATGGAAAGTTCTCCATGAAACAAAGCACCCGGTCTGTAACGGATCTTTGCAAAGCGGGATAGGCAAGTCGGCTAAGACAGGCATTCCAATGAGGTAGGCAATGACTAATCGGTCCTGCAATTCCTTATCAAATTCATCGCGTATCAAATGCCCCAAATGATCTGTGCCTTGACTATGCGAGGCTAAAACAAAGGGAACATCTGGACCGATGTCGACGAGGAATTGCTCGAACGCGGTGCGCACATCATTGTAGGCCAAATTGTACGCATTAACGGTAGTCGTGTTGGGCGCTGTGTTGTAGACTTGATAGGCGGCTTGGCGGTAATAAGGAGCATATACAGGACCTGCTACATTGAAGGCGCTGCTCTGCATTTTTACCGCAAAATGTGTGCGTTTCCGAACCTCTTCCGAATAGGAATCGGCATTCCAAGATTCACCTTTTTTTGGAAAGTGAGCCGTAGGGTATATGTAGAACACTGGGACGCCGAAAGTTCTTGGCGTAGGCACAAAAACGGAATCTGTGATATCGAATTTCTCTGCGTGTCCCGCCCAATTATCGAGGTCAGTATAATCTGGTACTGGCGGCACCTCAAAGACCAAATCTTGCGGCAACCCACAGCTCAACATCGTGGCGGAAAGTAAGGCAATTGTAAGGGTCCTTGAAATAGATTGCATTTAGGCTTCGATCTGTGCTTTTTCTCGAATGATCTGGGCCAATTGATAGGCCGGTACGACACCGCTCTGGCGCCAAATCATTTCTCCGTTTTGGAATAACGTCAACGTCGGCACGCCTTGAATGCGCAGTGCTTCGGCCAGTTGTGGATTCTTATCGACGTCCACCTTGATGATATTGACGGCCTCACCCATATCTGCAGCCAATTCCTGTAGAATAGGCGCCATCATTTTACAGGGTCCACACCACTCTGCGAAAAAATCGATGAGGGTAGGTTTTGGGCTATCAATGATTTCTTTAAAGCTTGCCATGATTAGGGAGTTTAGGGGTTATTTGGCAACGGGTTGTTTTCCGGCCCATGCACCCATACCGCCTCGTAGGTTGTATACAGTTCTAAAGCCCATTTGTTTCATCATTTGCGCAGCCTGACCTGAACGATTGCCACTTCTACAGTACACATAAACGGGTACTTCTGGGTCCAATTTTGCCAGCTCCTCTTGAAAGTCACTGCGGTAGAAATCGATTTGGTTGGCACCTGTGATATGGCCCATCGAAAACTCTCGGTCCGTACGAACGTCCAACAGCACTCCCTTGGGTCCATTATTGATTAAATCTACCAACTCCTCGACCCCAACATTCCTGTTAATCACACCCTCGCTTTGGGCAGTTTCCACTGCTGGAGTTTTGGATTGACAGCTCACTGCTCCACCCCATAAAAGGGCTGCGACGAGAAGTTGAGGTAAAAGTTTTACTGATTTCATGGTCTTACATTTTATGGATAAGAACATCAGAAGCACCGCCTCCGTTCACTCCATCTTCAATTCCTTTTGATGACAGGAACATCAGCGCTTGTTCTGAGCGTTGTCCCGAACGGCAAAACACGACTAGTGGACGCGACATTGATTTAAATTCCTCCCAACGCGCAGGAACTTCATCCAATGGAATGTTGATGGCGCCAGATACAGATTCAAAAGCAACTTCAGCCGGTGTACGTACGTCTACCAAGGTGGCCTCTGGGTGATTGATTGCTTCGTTGATTGTCATAATTGCTTGATATTTAGTCAAAATTAGCGGCACATTTTAAAACGAGGTGCAACTAAAATCACAGTTGCTCCATAATCTTCGAATTACTCACCACTTTACATATTTGTATGAAGTTACATTTGGTTAGGGTCTCTTAAAATAAACCTTCATTGATTAGGGGCAAAAGAATCAGCCCTTTCGCTTCCAAGTCTCGAAGGTAAATGAATATTCGTGTTTTTCATCGGCTGGATGGTGCACACTAGATACACATTCAAAAGAGGACTTGTCCCAATCCGGGAAATAGGCATGCCCCTCCAATGAGGCGTTCACTAAAGTAAGTTCCAGTATGTCCACCAAGGGCATTGCCAAAGTATAGATCTGCGCCCCGCCCACAATGAACGCCTCCGCCTGATCTTTCACCAACGCCAAAGCTTCCTCGAGGCTCTGTACAGATTCACACCCTACCGCTTCAAAACCAGCATTGCGTGAAATGACGATGTGTCGACGGTTGGGCAAGGGACGACCGCCAAGGCTGTCCCAGGTTTTACGCCCCATGATGATGGTCTTACCGGCCGTGTGTGTTTTAAAGTGCTTCAGATCGTCCGGCAGATGCCAGATCAAATCATTGTCCTTGCCAATGACCCTGTTGGTACCGTAGGCGACGATAGCTTTTAATATCATCAGACGGCAACTTTGCCCGCAATGTGCGGATGTGGATCGTACCCAACGATTTCAAAATCATCATAGCTAAAGCCGAAGATGTCGTTGACTTCCGAGTTGAGTTCCAGCTGCGGCAGCGTGCGGAAATCTCGCGACAATTGCAACTCGAGTTGCTCTATGTGGTTGTTGTAGATGTGGGCATCGCCGAGAGTGTGCACGAAATCACCGACTTGGAGATCACAGACTTGGGCCACCATGTGCACCAAAAATGCGTACGATGCGATGTTGAAAGGCACACCCAGGAAAATGTCCGCACTACGCTGGTACAACTGGCAGCTGAGCTTACCATCCGCGACATAAAACTGGAAGAACGCGTGACATGGCGGCAGAGCCATCTTATCTACAAAACCGACATTCCAAGCGTTGACGATGATGCGTCGACTGTTCGGATTGTTTTTAATCTGATCGATGATCTGGGCGATTTGGTCCACATGACCTCCATTCGGTGCGGGCCATGAGCGCCACTGGTACCCATAGACGGGGCCGAGCTCTCCCCACTGTGCAGCAAAGGCCTTATCCGTGGCCACACGTTCGGCAAAAGCGCGAATGTCCTCACCTTGAAAATCATCAGATTTCGCATAGGTAGCATAGGGCCAATCGTCCCAAATGCGAACTTTATTCTGGGCAAGGTATTCGATGTTGGTCGAGCCTTTAAGGAACCAAAGCAACTCGTGCAGAATACTTTTAATGTGGACCTTCTTCGTGGTCATTAGTGGGAACCCTTCTTGAAGATTGAACCGCATTTGATGACCAAACACGCTAAGGGTGCCGGTACCGGTGCGGTCTCCTTTTTGTGCGCCTTCTGCTAAGACGCGTTGTACGAGATCGTGATATTGCTGCATGCAACAAAGATGGTCGAGATGAGCCGAAATTGCTACGGTAAAGGCCATGGGTTTTCCACGGAGAAATGAACAAAAAAGCCCGCCTCTCTGAGGCGGGCTTTATGTGCCCCGGGCCGGGGTCGAACCGGCACGGACATTACTGTCCACAGGATTTTAAGTCCGGCGTGTCTACCAATTCCACCACCGGGGCTCCAACAAAAAACCCTCCGGCGCTGGAGGGTCTCTGAGCGAAAGACGGGATTCGAACCCGCGACCCCAACCTTGGCAAGGTTGTGCTCTACCAACTGAGCTACTTTCGCAATTGGGACGGCAAATATACAGCCGAAATTAGTTTTCGCAATAGCCCTACTTATTTTTTCGCAACTTTTTCTTTGAGGGTATTCAACAGCATCAAAGCCTCTATGGGCTTGAGTTCATCTAGGTTTAGACCTTCTAGTTCTTCTGCTATATCTTCCAATTCTGGACGGTCCATCGAAAAGAAATTCAATTGCGCGCCGGCCGATGTTCCCGAGGGCGTTTCTCCGCGCTCGCGCTGTGCTTCGAGATCACCAAGTACTTGGCCCGCGCGATGGAGAACGTAACCCGGAATGCCGGCGAGTTTCGCCACGTGAAGACCGAAGGAATGGGCGGTGCCGCCGGGTTTTAATTGGCGGGTGAATATGATGGTTCCCTTATGCTCCTCGGTGCTGATGTGGTAGTTGCGAACCTTACCGAAGGTCTTCGCCATCTCGTTCAGCTCGTGGTAATGTGTCGCGAAGAGAACCAACGGTGCACTCGGATGTTGGTGCAAGTATTCGGCAATCCCCCAAGCAATGCTCACACCATCAAAGGTGCTGGTCCCGCGGCCTATTTCGTCTAAAATGACCAAGCTGCGGTCACTGATGTTGTTCAAAATCGTCGCCGTCTCGTTCATCTCGACCATGAAGGTACTCTCACCCTTGCTCAGGTTATCCGAAGCACCGACACGCACGAACAATCTGTCCATGACGGGTAGATCAGCGGAGGCTGCCGGAACGTACGCGCCGGCTTGGGCGAGGATTTGAATGAGGGCGGTTTGGCGCAATAAGGCACTCTTACCGCTCATGTTTGGACCGGTGATCATGGCAATAGATGCTGTGGCACCGTCCATGTCCAAGGAATTTGCGATGTAGGCCGTGCCTTCGGGCAGTACCTGCTCTATGACGGCGTGACGGCCGCGGTCGATGGCCATTTGGCGATCGGACCTGAAGGTCGGCCGCACATAGTCGTGGGCCTCGGCGGTCGTGGCGAAGCTGCGAAGGACGTCAATGGTCGCCACCCATTGGGCGTTGGACAGGATTTGAGGTGCGGCGACCGCGGCCTGCTCCACCAATTCCCCAAACAAGCGCAGCTCGATGGTTTTGATTTTCTCTTCGGCCCCGAGGACCTCAGATTCGAATTTTTTGAGTTCGTCCGTGATGTATCGCTCCGCATTGACTAAGGTTTGCTTGCGGTGCCAGTGCTCGGGCACCTTGTCCTTGTGGGAATTGCGAACCTCGAGGTAGTAGCCGAAGACGTTGTTAAACGCGAGCTTTAGGGACGGGATCTCGGTGGCGGCGGCTTCGCGATCACGGATGGCGTCCAGGGTGCCTTGCGCATCGGACAGGAGGCCGCGAAGGCGGGCGAGTTCGGGGTCGAAATCGCTTGAGATGGATTCTCCCTTGCCGATGATGGTGGCGGGGTCGTCCACGAGGGCCGATTGAAGGGTTTCTCGGAGCTCGAATAAGGGTGCGGGCGGAGTTGCGGGGACGGAGATGCCCCACTCGTCGGTTTTGGCGTGGAGGGCAGCGGTCGCATCTAGGGCTTCGCGCAATCTGGCCATCTCTTTAGGAGAGATTCGCCCTGTGGAGGTGCGACTGCAGAGGCGTTCCATGTCTGGCATGCCCGAGAGGAGACAGGAAAGTTCGTGGCGCACGTCGAGCTGCTCTAATAATTGGTCCACGGTATCCAAACGCGCACCAATACGATCCGTATCGAGGAGCGGGAGGCTAATCCAATGGCGAAGCAGACGGCCGCCCATGGCACTTTCTGTTCGGTCGATAATATCGATTAGGGCCGTGCCACCTGGGGCGTTCGGGTAAAATAATTCGAGGTTTTGGGCCGTGAAGCCGTCCAACCACATGTAATCTTCGAGAACAATGCGAGAGAGACTGGTGATGTGGCTTAAGGAGCCCATTTCACTATGCTTAAGATGGTGTAAGATGGCGCCAACCGCGATGGTTGAGGCATCTTTATCGTTCAGACCAAAGCCGCTGAGGCCGTGGGTTTCAAAGTGCGAGGTGATGCACTCACTGGCATATTTGGGTTCCCAAGCCCAAGCGTCGATTCCAAAACAGTAAAAGTCTTGCTCGAAGGAACGACGCAGGTCGCGGGCCATATCACGCGGGTGGACAATTTCTTTGGGGGCGTAGGTGGCTAGTGCATTACGCAATTCCAGCTCGGAGCCCATGGCATGGAAAAAGGCACCGGTAGAAATTTCGACTACGGCCATTCCCCAAGGGCCTTTTTTGGCCGGGTATAGGGCGGCGAGGTAATTGTGTTCCTTACCGGCAAGGAGGTCGTTGTTCAGGTTGATGCCCGGGGTAATCATGTCCGTCACGCCACGCTTGACCAAGCCTTTAACGGTCTTTGGATCCTCGAGTTGCTCGACAATGGCGACGCGGTGGCCTGCCTTGACCAGCTTGGGCAAATACGTTTGCAAAGCGTGGTGAGGGAATCCGGCGAGCGCAACCTCCGAGGCCGAGCCGTTGGAGCGTTTGGTGAGGATAATGTCGAGTGTTTTCGCTGCTTTTTCCGCGTCGCTGCCAAAGGTTTCGTAGAAATCCCCCACGCGAAACAGAAGCATGGCTTCCGGATGCTTGGTTTTGATTTCATCGTACTGACGCATCATTGGCGTCTTTTTTCCCGAGGCAGATTTCCCCATTTACACTTACTTTGTCATTGAGAAGCGGCAAAATGTCGCAGACTTCAAAAGTAAGCGCTTCAGAGAGATGAGAAAACTTCGCAACAATGAATTGGGCAGATTATCTACCGAAGATTTTAAAAATTCGGAAAAGACACCCCTGATCATTGTCGCCGACAACGTACGTAGCTTCCATAATGTGGGTAGTTTATTCCGCACGGCCGATTGCTTTCGCGCCGCGCACATTTATTTGTGTGGCTTGACCCCTACCCCCAGTTCGGCGGATATGCAAAAGACTGCGCTCGGTGCGACCGAAAGCATTGATTGGACGCATTTGGAATGCACGCTAGATTGTGTAAAGGCGCTCAAGCAGAAGGGCTATGAGGTGGTCGCGATTGAGCAAGCTGAAGGCAGTGTGGATTTGCGTGGTTTTGAGCCGAAAGGCCCCACAGCACTGGTTTTTGGACACGAAGTCATTGGGGTCGCCCAAGAGGTGGTGGATACTTGTGATGCGGTGATTGAGATTGCCCAATTTGGCACGAAACACAGCCTCAACATTAGCGTAAGCGCCGGCATTGCCATGTTTGAATTGCACCGAAAATTAATGGGTGATTAGTCGAAAAGCTTAGGCAGCACCTCGTCGGGGCATTCGTCCAAAAGGGTAGCCAAAGATTTTTCCAACGTTGGATGGGACCAATTTGGCACTACGTCCTCCATCGGCATCAACGTAAACCTTCGCAAATGCAAGCGCGGATGCGGTAACACCAACAGCTCGCTCTCCCAAACTTTTCCGTCGTAATCCAGCAGGTCCAAATCAATGGTTCGGTCGGCATAGCCCTCCTCCTCGCGAACTCGACCCATAGCCGTTTCCGTATCGAGCAATCGCAGCAGCAACTCCTCAGGCCCCAAAGCGGTCTTCACCAAGAGTACCTGATTTAAATAGGAATTTACGCTTTGATATCCCCAAGGCGGGCTTAAGTACAACCGGCTTTTTCCTATGATTGTGCTAAATCGACCAATTGCCTCCTGCGCCGTGGCAAGGTTTTGCACTTTATCGCCTAAGTTTGTACCTAATAAAATAATGGCCTCCCCCATGAAAAATTTCTTCACTACTGTTCTTGCTGTCTTCACAGCGTTTATCGCATCTATCCTCCTGTTAATCGGCCTATTGGTCATCGCGAGCGTTACCGGAGAAGATCCAACCCCAAAGGTAGAAGAGAACACCTTATTGCGCATCCCTTTATCGGGAAGTTTGGAAGACCGTGCTTTTGAAGATCCATTGGCCGGCCTAGATGCTGTATTGTTAGGTATGGACGTGCCAAAAGCCCTGGGCATGAACGAGCTCATGAAGACCTTAGAACTTGCAGCACAAGACGATAGAGTACAAGGGATTTTATTGGAGCAGGGGCCTTTTGCCGCCGGTTATGGGATGCTGGAAGAATTGGCCGATTATCTTGAAGAATTCAAAGCTGCCTCAGGCAAACCCATCTATTCCTATGGCGAATATTATACCCAAAAAGGCGCTGCATTGAGCGCCATCGCAGATTCCACTATTCTTCATCCTGGCGGGATATTCGAGCTCAGCGGCGTTGGAACAAGTTCCACCTACTATAAAGACTTTTTTGACAAATTCGGCATCGAACCCCTCGTCGTTCGGGGTACTGGAAATAAATTCAAAAGTGCGGTAGAGCCCTACATCGCCAGCGAAATGAGCGACGAAAATCGATTGCAATTGACTAACCTGATCTCCCAATTTTGGGATTTAATTGGGGACCAATTTGAATCGAAAGGTATCGATCGTGCCACCCTTGATAGTGCCGCAACGAATTTCATAGGCATGAACGCCGATGCCTGTTTAGAGGCTGGATTAGTGGATGCATTGGGTTATAAAGAAGATGTGATGAACCACTTTGAGGATCGACATTCCCTAATTCAATACTCAGATTATGCGGCCCAAATTCCTCCTGTAAAAGCGAAGGACCGCATCGCCATCATCTATGCGAATGGAAGCATTGGTAGCGGTTCAGGGGACGAAAGTACCATTGGTACTAAAAACATTGTTAAGGCTCTACGCAAGGCGGATAAAAACAAACGCGTCAAAGCCATTGTACTTCGCGTGAACAGTCCAGGTGGGAGTGCCTTAACCTCGGATATTATTCACCACACCATTGCCGATATAGAGAAGCCGCTCATCGTAAGTCAAGCCAACTATGCAGCGTCTGGGGGATACTACATCAGCTGTAATGCAGATGCAATTTTCACCAATTCCACCACTATCACCGGGAGCATCGGCATCTTCATGAGCCTATTCACCGCCGAGGAATTGATGACCGAAACCCTTGGGCTTAACGTCGAAGAAGTACAAACACACCCTATGGCCAACTTCCCTAACCTTGCCAAGCATCCCGACGAGGCTCAATACGCCATACTACAGCGTATGATCGACCGTGGATATGCGGATTTCACGGGTAAAGTTGCTGAGGGTAGAAGTATGGATATGGACTACCTCCTCCCCTTATGTGGCGGTCGCGTTTGGACCGGAGATGATGCCGTAGATAACGGATTGGCCGACCTCGAGGGCAACCTCAGCGATGCCATTACCTATGCCGCGAAGGAAGCTGGCATCGAATCCTACAAATTATACGAACTCCCAACGGTAGAAGATGGATTAGAGAAATACCTTAAATCTCTGGGTGTCTCGAAAACAGTAAGCCTGCCTTTCCTCGACCATCCAGCAGTACAGGAACTCGAATTCCTGGCCAATAACCCAGGACTCCAAGCCCGTTTGAACCCGATTTTCCTTGAACTGTGATCTCGGAAAAACAACAAAGTGCTGAACGTCTCTACTACTTATTAGGAGCATTATTCATCGCTGCACTAATTACGTGTAACCTGATTGCCAACAAATTCGTGACGGTCGACCTTGGGTTTAAAGTGTTTACCATCAGCGCTGGGGTTCTTCCCTACCCTTTGACCTTCCTTATCACGGATATTTTAAGCGAACTCTACGGGCAAAAACGCACCACCCAGGTCGTACTCTCCGGCCTAGTCGCAAGTATTTTTGTCCTCTTTGTCTTATGGCTGGGGGCCCAATTCCCAGCTATCGAAGGCTCACCAGTGTCGGATACTACCTACAACCAAGTTTTCCAAAACGCTTGGCGTGTCATCGCCGCCTCCATGCTTGCTTACATCGTAGCACAACTCATCGACGTACGTCTATTTCACTTTTGGAAAAACCTCACTAGCGGAAAGATGCTTTGGGTCCGCAACAACTTCTCAACCCTGATCAGCCAACTCGTCGACACCATATTGGTCGTCCTCGTCTTATTCATCGGCACCCTGCCATGGAGCACCATGGGCGAATACATATGGGACGGCTGGCTCTTCAAAGCCACTGCCGCCGCATTCGATACTGCTGCTATCTATGCTTTTATGTGGTGGGCCCGCGGTTATTTCGGGCTCGAGATCGGCGAAGAAATCGAAGTCTAAAACAACTCCAAATTAACAATGTGGCCTTCGTGCGAACGCACGTTGAACACGCCGGCAGTGGTGATTAGGTATTGACCTTTAATGCCGACCAATTCACCTTCCCAGCTATCGCCTTCACTTTTAAAGCTCATACTCTTCACCTTGGACGGATGATGCTCCACAGGGTAATTCATCGACCAAATCTTCGGCTGCTGGGTACGGTATTGTTTTAATTCTTCCGGTAAAGACGCCTGAGCCATCACAAAGGCTTCCTCCAGGCTTTCCTCAGTTGTTGCCCCTTTGAGCATGGCCTGCCAAGAAGTCTTGTCGGTAAAGTGGTCCTTCAACGCCACCTCCGCGACACCCGCCAAATAGCGATTCGGCACCTCTAAAATGACCGTCGCCTCGTCCGCACCCTGGTCCATCCAGCGATACGGCATCTGTGTCTTCCGAGTCACGCCGACCTTAATGCGGTCAGTTTTTGCTAAATACACCAAATGCGGCTGTAATTGCAATCGCTGCTCAAACTCCAAATCTCGCTCCGCAATACCTAAATGCGCCTTGCTGAGTTCTGGTTTCATGATGGTGGGCGAGGCTTCAGGTTTGGTAAAAAAACATTCGCGACAGAAATTCTGACGGTATACCTCTGGGACCAATTGGCCACAGAAACATTTATGCGTCCCGGTAAAAGTCATTCGCAACGGCTTTCCTATTAATCCATTCATCATCATCAGATCCATTCCCAAGGGCAAAGAGTATCGAATCGTGGGTCCGTACTGCGTAGTCATTTTCCTTAATGGGCCGGTGAAATGCATATTTTCTGCTAACTTTAATAGTGTGAAAGTAGCACATAAACGACCGACCTCCTAAAGCCATGATCTATACTTGGGTAAACAAAGTGATCCGACAAAACATGCGCCGCCGTGTGGAGGAAATATATGCCTTCACAGACAGACCCATTGAGTCCCAAGATCAACTACTTCGTGAACTCCTGGCCAAAGGTACAGATACCGAATATGGGCAGAAGTACCGTTTCGAACTGATCCAACATCCGCGGGAATTTCAAACGCGTGTACCTTTATCGGATTACAGTACCCTCAAACCCTACATCGAGCGCATGCGCCAAGGCCACCGCAACATTCTCTGGCCCGGCAAGGTAGAGTGGTACGCCAAGAGCTCTGGCACTACCTCCGGGGTAAGTAAATTCATCCCCGTTTCAAAAGACAGCATCGAAGATTGTCATTTCTCTGGGGGGCGAAATGAATTAGCCTTGTATTGCAATGCAGTTCCCGAAACTAAAATTTTCGAAGGCCTTGGCTTACGCTTGGGTGGTTCTACAGAAATTCAGTCGGAGGGTCACAGTCATAGTGGCGACCTTAGCGCCATACTCATCCAAAATATTCCACTTTGGGCAGAACTTCGCAGCGCGCCTAGCCCCAATACAGCATTAATGAGTAACTGGGAAAAGAAAATTGATGCTATACTAGACGAGGCCCTGGAACAAAACATTACCTCCTTATGGGGGGTGAGCTCCTGGTTCCTTGTCTTATTTAAAAAGGTGCTCGAACGAACTGGTAAAAACAATATACTTGAAGTGTGGCCTAACCTGGAGCTCTTCGCGCATGGCGGTGTGAACTTTGCCCCTTACGAAAACCAATTCCGCGCACTCATGCCCGGCGATCAGGTCACCTTCATGGAAAACTATAATGCCTCTGAAGGATTCTTTGCCGTACAGGACGACCCAACTAAAGACGGCATGCTGCTGTTCCTAAACAATGGCATTTATCATGAATTCATCCCGATGGAATCCTTTAATGGGATCAATAGCCAAACTATTGGACTAAAGCATGTCAAATTAAACACGGATTATGCCGTTGTAATCACGACTAATGGGGGTCTGTGGCGCTACCTACTCGGTGATACTGTGAAATTCGTGTCGCTATGCCCTTACCGAATTAAGGTCACCGGAAGGACCGCACATTTTATGAATGCTTTCGGCGAAGAAGTTATCGTCACGGATGCTGAAAATGCCATCTTAAAGGCTTGTAACCTCCACCAATGTGATTTGGTCGAATTCCATGCGGCCCCATCCTATATGAATAGCGAAAAAACCGGTGGGCATCAGTGGATCATAGAATTCAAAACACCCCCTAATGACCTGATGGCCTTCACCCAAGATCTAGATACTGCCCTCAAAAAGGAAAACTCTGACTACGCCGCCAAAAGAAAAGGCGACCTGGTCTTACAACTACCTAATATCGTGGTGGCCAAAAAGGGATTGTTTAACCAATGGTTGAAAAACAAAAACAAGCTAGGTGGACAAAACAAGGTCCCTAGATTGAGCAATAACCGAGACCTTATTACGCAGTTGCAGGCGCTGAATGACGCTGCTCAAATGCCTGTATAACCGAAGTCCACAAGTTAATGCGCGCACGTAAGGCCTGCTCTGAAAGTGCAGCAGCACTTTCCCATTTCTCTAAGTCTGTTCCACATAAAATGTCAACCATGCGCTCGGCCAAATGCCCGTGCAAGTCGCCGTCGACTTCAATATGCCGCTCTAGATAGTAGGCGAAGAGTCCGAGCTGCTCGGGGAATTGGGCCTTCAAATTCCCAACAATTTCGATGAACATATCAGGAATCAAGTCTTCTCGACCGAAGGTGAAAACGGCGGCAATCTCGTGAGCTTTACCACCTTCAACTACGGATAAGGTTTGTCGAACAAATACTTTAGCTCCTTCTGGCGCATCACTCGCTTCCAAAGTATCAAATGGATTAGCTCCTTCGCGCAATGCAGTAATAAAGGAGAGGATAGGTACTGTGTTCGCCCCAACTTCTTCCATCGCTTTAACGTAAAGTTCAAAGTGACTAGTAGCATTGCCCTCTTTGTCCACATCGCTTTCTTCACCGTGAACGATCTCGTTGATCAATCTGCGGGTTTCAGGGTCGCCATGAGGAATCCAGTACGTGTCCACACAAGTCAATTGACGCTGTAAGGCTTTCAAAAGGACCATAAAATCCCAAACTGCCCAAACGTGCGTTTCCATGAAATCGCGGGCTTTATCAAGCGTATTGACCCAACCGAAGGCCGGATGTTGAATTAATTCGTGGCGGGTAGATTGAATTTGTTTAGTTAGGTAGTCAATTTGCATTTTACTTGCGACACTTTTATTACTTTGCGGGTACAAAAATAGTAGTCATGCACATAGCAATCGCAGGAAATATTGGTTCTGGTAAAACAACTTTAACTGAGTTATTAGCAAAGCACTACAAATATCAGCCGCATTTCGAGGATGTCGACGACAATCCTTACCTAGATGACTTTTATGAAGAAATGCAGCGCTGGAGCTTTAACCTTCAAATTTATTTCTTGCGTTCCCGCTTTGAACAAGTAACCCAGGTACGCGAAGAAGGTTTAGACGTCGTTCAAGACCGAACTATTTATGAAGATGCGCACATCTTCGCACCCAACTTACATGCCATGGGGTTGATGACCGCGCGTGACTTCAAAAGCTACCAAGGATTATTTGAGTTGATGGAGAAACACCTTCAACCCCCAGATCTATTGATTTATTTACGTGCATCTGTACCCACCTTGGTCGACCATATTCAAAAAAGAGGACGCGATTACGAGAACAGTATTCGCATCGATTACTTGCGTCGTCTAAACGAGAGGTACGAAGCTTGGATCAATTCTTACGACAATGGGAAAGTCCTTATCGTCAATGTAGATAAGAATAAATTTCCTGAGAACCCCGAAGATTTGGGTGAGATCATCCAACAGATAGACTCAGAGCTGAACGGCCTCTTCTAAAGCTTTTACAATTTTTTCTGTGGCACCGCGCTGCTCAAGCATCCAAGCTTGAGCTTTCCTGCCTCGAGCGGTAAATGCTTCGGTTCCGACCTGATCTAAATATTGAATCCAGTCTCTGTGTGTCGTGATTGGATGCAAGAACTCCTGTTCAACCAATTCTTGATTCTCCGCAATCTTCTGCCAGTTTGGACCACAGGTCGCTATTTTCCCCTGAGTGGTCGCTTCTAAGACATTGTGCGTAGCTTTGTCCCATCCTCCACCAATGACAACACCATCGGCCAAGCCATACAAACTCACCAACACACCAAACTCAGGCACCAGCAATACATCCGTTGCCGTCGGCGTGTCTCGAGTGCTGTCCAACACTTGGGAAGATTCGTTTTGCATCAAGGCTTCTCGGAGCTTCGATGATTCTTTTAGATCATGCGGTACCACCCAAAGTGAATAATCTTGTAATTCCAGCCCGTTCAATGCCTCGCAATCCGACAAATGGGCACTCCCCACCAGGAGCACTGGCTTTTCCTGCGCCCGTTTCCAAGCCATAAATTTTTCATTCGACTCTATCCCGACCAAGGTCGCAGCATAATCGTACTTCGGATTCCCTAAAACTTCGGAATGTACACCGGCCATACTCATACACGCTGCATCTGCCTCACTTACCACTCCCCAAGTATGCACGCCATCAATGAAGGTCTTGCGAATCAACGGTAAAACACGGCTCAAATACCAAGGAGTTTTCGGAGCGCTCATCCCCATTACTACCACCGGGACATTGGCACGTCGCAATCCTGCAATATGGTTGGGCCACAAATCGTAGCGAACTTTAAGTGCCAAATCTGGCTGCACATAGGCCAACCATTTTTTCACCAATGAGGGTCGGTCAAAAGGCAAATAATGCACCTTTGCCCGAGGATAATATTTACGTGGTTCGTAGCCCGAAGGACTAAAAAACGTCACGACTGCTTGCCAATGTTCATGTCGATCTAAAAACTTTTCCAATACGGGGCGCCCCATCTCAAATTCCCCCAACGAGGCGCAATGCATCCAGATAGTTTTGCCTTCTAATGGGGGTTCATGGTTCCAATTTTCTGATGCACCGACCGCCTTCCACCAAGAACCATTGCGACTAAAGGTGGCGCCTATACTAAAAACTAACTCTGCAAGAAGTGGGTAAATGATCATCAGTCCGTTAAAAAGAAGCTCTCTTGTTTTGCGTAAATAGGCAAGTACCATGTAAAGTTCATCCCAACGCACATGTCCCACTTAAACGAATTATCCGGCAATCCAGTATCCGTGTTGAAACCTCTAATATTTCTGGTGATGGCTAAAAACGCATGAATTCCCAAAGCATAATTGATACGTTCGTTATTGTTTAAATGCAGGTAACGTAGCTGCCCTTTTACTGCTGGTCCAATGTGTAACCTATCGTAACCACGAAGCATGGACCCTTGAAGCTGCGGGAAGTTGCCTCGTTCATTGCGCAAACTGATTTGGGTTTGCTGGGCACCGATACCTGCTAACCAAAGCCATCCAGAATTTGGATTATATCGTGTCTTGAAAAGATGTCCAATGTGAGCGGTAATCTGTCCGCCGGAAAGACCTGCTTGAAGGATGGCTAATTCTCCATTGATCCCCACAAAATTACCTTGATCATCGGCCAATCCCCCCAAAATTTCGGAGGCATTTTTTACCGAATTCCCATAAAATACATCAAAGGCCGTCCCGACCATCCATCCGTCACGGTTTTTCTTGGTGTATTCTAAGGTAGCCCCACCAAAGTTGCTGTAGCGAGAGGCAAGGTCACCAAGAGGAAGGTGGGTAGCCGGTGCCAAACCCCATAATTGAACTGTACGGAGGCTATCGGCAGTGGTTAATTGGCCCCGCATAACGGTCGATAAACCGAATAAAAACAGGCAAAAAAGCAGGCGATGCCATTTATTCATAGATTCCGTGGGCTTTAAATGCAAGGTAAGGGCAAATAGTCGTTCGTAATAATGTAATTTTAAGGCATTGAAATCGTTGATACAACGACCTAAAACTTTAACATGAAGATTACAGTCATTGGAACTGGATACGTAGGCTTGGTGACCGGCGCCTGTCTAGCGGACGTGGGCATCGAAGTAAGCTGCGTGGATATAAATCACAAGAAAATTGAAAGCCTGAAAAACGGCATTCTCCCCATTTACGAGCCTGGACTCAAAGAAATTGTACTTCGCAACTTTGGTAAGGGCAGATTGCACTTCACGACTGATTTGTCTAAAGCCATTGCAGGCTCAGCAGCCGCATTCATCGCTGTGGGTACGCCTCCAGGAGAGGACGGTTCTGCAGATTTGAAGTATGTGTTGGGCGTAGCTCAAGAAATTGGCCAGACCATGCAAGACTACTTAGTGGTCATTACCAAATCTACCGTGCCAGTGGGTACGGCGGAAAAGGTACGCAGTGCAGTAGCTTCCACATTGGATAGCCGCGGAGCTGCTTTCGGCTTTGACGTCGCCTCCAACCCTGAATTCTTGAAAGAGGGTGCGGCCATTGAAGATTTCATGAAGCCCGACCGCATTGTGGTGGGTGTGGATAGCGAGCAGGCCCAAAAAACATTAGATAAACTCTACCGCCCATTCACTTTGAACGGTCACCCGGTTATCTTTATGGACATTCCTTCTGCGGAGATGACCAAATATGCCGCGAACGCCATGTTGGCCACGAAGATTTCGTTCATGAATGATATTGCCAATTTGTGTGAGAAGATGGGCGCGGATGTGAATTGGGTACGCAAGGGCATCGGCTCTGACCCGCGCATCGGAAACAAGTTCATCTACCCGGGCATCGGGTACGGCGGCTCTTGTTTTCCAAAAGATGTCAAGGCCTTGGCCCGCACTGGGCGTGAAAACGGCCACACCATGCGTATCTTGGAAGCGGTTGAACAAGTCAATGATGCACAAAAGAGCGTGCTCTACAACAAGATCAACGCCTACTTCGGCGGCAAGCTCGAGGGCAAGACCATAGCTTTCTGGGGACTGTCCTTCAAACCGAATACCGACGACATGCGTGAGGCACCATCTGTCGTTATCGCCAATCTTTTGACCAGTGCTGGCGCACACGTTCGTGCGTACGATCCAGTCGCTATGGAAGAGGCCAAGCATGATCTTGGCGATAGCATTACCTACTGCAACAGCTACCTCGAAGCTACAGAAGGTGCAGATGCCCTGGCACTGATAACCGAATGGACAGAGTTCCGTGTACCAGAGTGGGGCAAAGTGGCCGCGGCTATGAACGGTAAGGTCTTATTCGACGGACGTAACCTCTACCGCAGAGAAACCCTCGCGGAAATAGGTTTTGATTATTACGGCATCGGCCAAGGACAGCAGATCTAATGGCAAGAGTACTCATAACAGGCGCGGCAGGTTTTTTAGGTTCTCATTTATGTGACCGATTCATTGCTAATGGTGATGAGGTCCTCGCAATGGATAACCTAATCACGGGAAATATGGATAATTTAGAACACCTCAGTGGTCATCCAAAATTCACCTTTTACCACCATGATGTGAGCACCTTTGTTCACGTGCCGGGAAAATTGGACTACATCCTACATTTCGCTTCGCCTGCCTCTCCTATTGATTACTTGAAAATCCCCATCCAGACTTTGAAAGTAAGCTCTCTTGGGACCCATAACCTTTTGGGTTTAGCGCTTAATAAGGGGGCACGAATCCTCGTAGCGTCGACTTCTGAAGTTTACGGCGACCCACTGGTCCACCCACAAACGGAAGATTATTGGGGCAACGTAAATCCCGTAGGCCCACGCGGGGTATACGATGAGGCCAAGCGCTTCATGGAAGCCATGACCATGGCCTACCACACCTACCACGGCTTAGAAACGCGTATCGTACGTATCTTCAATACTTATGGACCGAGAATGCGTTTGAACGATGGACGTGTATTGCCGGCCTTTATTGGCCAAGCACTTCGAGGTGAAGATTTGACCATCTTCGGCGATGGCTCTCAAACCCGCTCGTTTTGTTATGTAGACGACCTCGTTGAAGGAATTTACCGTTTACTCATGAGCAGTTACGCTCAGCCTATCAACATAGGTAATCCACACGAAATCACTATTAGCGATTTTGCCCAGGAGATTATCAAACTCACTGGAACCACACAAAAAGTGATATACAAAGAATTACCATTGAACGACCCTATGCAGCGCCAACCGGACATAAGCAAGGCTAAAGAAGTATTGGATTGGGAGCCAAAGGTCGTGCGTGCCAAAGGACTAGAGCGCACCTACGCCTGGTTTAAAAACTTACCAGAGGATCGTTTGTATCGAAAGGAGCACCGGGATTTCGAAGATTACAAAAGAAACTAACCAACCATGAACCAAATCTTAATCACAGGTGGCCTCGGCTACATAGGCTCTCATACTGTTGTGGAGTTGATCCAAGCTGGCTATGATCCCATTGTAATCGACAACCTCAGTGAGAGTCCTATTGAAGTAAAAAACCGCATTGAAAAAATCGCGGGTAGGGAAATCACTTTCCGACAAGTTGAACTCTGCGACCGCGCTGCAGTAGATGCAGTGTTTAAAGAGTTCCCGGATATTTTAGGGATCATTCACTTTGCCGCTTTCCTCTTGGTAAATGAAAGCGTTGAGGCGCCGCTCAAGTATTACCACAATAATTTGTTGAGTACCGTTAACCTTCTTCAAAGTATGGAGGCCTTTGGCATTCGCAGCATTGTTTTCTCGAGTTCTTGCACGGTGTATGGCACTCCAGAAAACCCACATGTGGATGAAAATGCGCCAGTACAACCTGCGGAAAGCCCGTACGGCAATACCAAGAAGATGGGTGAGGAAATCCTCCGAGATACCGCAGCGACCAGAACCGTGGATGTGTTGAGCTTGCGTTATTT
>Ga0163109_10000963_pt1 | contig 22725 bp, 38 predicted proteins | sample CRUFie1St13metaG_FD_108704 | JGI IMG/M metagenome (GOLD analysis project Ga0163109, IMG submission 108704) | Marine microbial communities from the Costa Rica Dome - CRUD Field 142mm St13 metaG | ecosystem: Environmental > Aquatic > Marine > Oceanic > Photic zone | place: Costa Rica: the Eastern... | reverse complement strand
TGCGGCGGAAGATCCTGAGTTTGAAACGTTCTATACAAAGAACATTCTTTTGAACGAAGGATTACGTGCATGGATGGCACCTGCTGACCAACCACATGAAGACTTTGTATTCCCTGAGGAAGTTCTACCACGTGGTAACGCTCTCTAAATAATACACATACTTGTATCATTATGTCTTGCAATTTAAGAGAACAAACTATTGCTGCTCTTCGTGCTAATGCTGAAGGCAACATTAGTAAAGCAAAGGTAAACATTGAAGTATACCTACACAACCCTGTGGGTATTGGTGAACATCCAGATGTACTGGGTGCTATTCAAGAACAACTAGATATCATTGCTCATGAAGAAGAACGCATCGAAGTTCTCGACAAACACTTCAGTGAACCTCATCACTAGAGGATGTTGTGGAGCAGGATGTTATGACTGTCCATTCAGACCACGAACCCAACGGTGAGGACAAGATTCCTCCATGGTTGTGGGTAGGTAGTGTAGGACTATTAGTTTTCACTATCATATGTTTTCTCATCATGCTTGCAGGAATGCTCTATTGGTGATATACTAAGAGGGTTAACACCCTCTTTTTTTATGGAAACGCTGGAAATATTTCCTACACGATTGATCATAGGGTCTTGTCCTATGCTGAAACATTTCAGTGAAGACTTGGTGGACTATCTGTATGACTTCTCTAGCAAGCATGAGTCTGTTTCTATGAGTAACATAGGTGGTTGGCAATCCAATTCTTTCATGTATCGTGAGGAGAGTTTCAAACCGTTTAGGAATTGGATGTGGAATACCTTGGAACCATATGTGAGCAGGGTAATGCAACAGATTGAAGAGTATAGTGATAACCGTCCCAACCTTGAACTATATAACGTATGGTTTAATATAAATGGTACTGACTCAGTAAACCTGACGCATACACATCCACACTCTCTTTATTCTGGAGTCCTGTGGATCAAGACACCAGAAGATTGTGGCAACTTGGTATTGATTGACCCATCACATCACAATGTTGCTGGCACCGTTCCTACTGAGTATGAATTCCAACCAGTAGAAGGTAACATAGTCCTCTTTCCATCACACGTTCCTCATTATGTGAAACCTAACAACTCAGATGAGGACAGAATTTCTGTTTCATTTAATATCGTATTAAACTAATGAAAATTACTGCTTACACAACCTCTGGATGTTTTTATTGTATTCAATTGAAAGAACTTTTCAAACGTGCTAATATTGAATACGAACTGGTAGAATGTCATGATGTAGACCCTCTGTTTGTAGAGAACTATAAACAACTCAAGAGAGACTATCCTGATGTCGCTGGATACCCATTCGTGGTTATTGATGGTGAGAAAATTGGTGGCATTGTCGAGACTGCTAAATTTCTTAAGGAAAAAGGATTAGTTTCTTCGAGAAAAAATGAAAGAACTTAAAATAAATAAAGGCATAGAGCTCATGCTTAGGGGGGCTAAACCGAAGGAAGATAAAGATCCAAAACCTGATAAAGGTTTTGCAATCACTAAATTATTCACCCTACTAAAGCGAAGAGTCTACTTCAACTTTGAACTTTGGTGGGATAAGGAAACATAAAGTTCGGAGTTGAACATGGCACAAGCAACAATCATTTACTTCTCGGCAACCGTATCATTCATCTTCCTCTGTGTAGGTGTCTTCGCAGGTTGGACAGTAAATGAGAAACTTCACGAATACATGTATGCCTCACAGGAGGATAATGTACACCCCGAAATGTTAGATTCGGATGGACAATGGATCAACGAAGAACTTCTCTCGGTTCGTTTCGTAGATGAAACTGAGGAATATGACGACGACTAAATATTACTACGATGACTTTTAGGTTATGCAATTATTACTACATGAAGTGCTGCAAAAAGTAAGCAACGCTAAGACTAAGGCACAGAAGATTAAACTTCTACAGCAACATAATACTCCAGCACTCAGACAAATCCTGATTGCTAACTTTGATGATAGTATTATCTCAATGTTGCCAGATGGTGAAGTTCCTTTCAAAGCGAATGATGCTCCAGAAGATACAGAGCATACGAAACTTGCACACGAGTATCGTAAGCTCTATCTTTTCTTTAAAGGAGGAGCAACTATCTCACAGTCACGTAGAGAAACACTCTTTATTCAACTGTTGGAAGGATTGCACAAAGGAGAAGCAGATGTTCTATGTCTTATGAAAGACAAGAAGATTGGCAAGCGTTGGAAGATCACCAAACAGTGTGTAGAGGAAGCATTTCCTCAGATCCAATGGGGAGGACGGTCCTGATGGGTAAAGGTTGTAGAATTATCCATCAAGATTGTGATCCCACCCTCGCTCAAGATAAAAGTCTTCCATACAATACCTTCCTGATTGAATACATTCAGGAAGGTTTAACTAAATTTGATATCGCATCTGGTCCCAAGCAAGTAGACATTTTTGATGACTATTGGGATAAATACAGCAGTGATTTCAAGAACATGACACAGACTGAGGGTAGAGTAAACCCGAAGATGTGGAACGACCCAAGTAAACCTAGCAAAAAGAAATGAGCGCAAATCAAAAAGGCAACTGGTGTATTTTCTACCGCAAGATGTCGGAACCAACTATCTGGTACACGATGAAACTGTGGAGGAACGATGGTGTCTTGGTAAGTGCAAAGACTTATGATGAGGTTTATAAATTTGGTAGATACAAAGAAGCATTTGACTTCGCAAAGAATTTAATTACAGAAGAACCAACACCAAAATATGATGCCGAGGTTCGTCGTGTATGCAAAGCAAGAAATCAGGCATTCTACTTGGCAAGTTGCTAAACTGTATCAACTGTTACACTTGCCATCACATACATAATATGGTATACTACTACCATCGTTCATCCCGCTCTCGGGTGGGACGCAAGTAAGTCGCGGAACGGAGCGTTCATCCCATGATACCAGAATTACTTCTGTATACTACATTGAGTTGCGAACAAACTGATGCTATCATGCTGAAGATTGAAGCAAGTCAATACCTTGACACCGTTGTTAAGGTAGAGTTAGTTGAGACCTTAAAGGAATCAGCACCACAGTGTGATTGGTATTGGGACGCAAACGACTGAAGGAACGGCACTAAAAACGCCATCCTTTAGGAGACCTACAATGAACACACTCAACCTCATTCGTAAGCAGATTCAAAAAGCTGCTAGATTGCACGACGCACAAATTCATCACACTACATATCGTGGTGTGAAGTATGACACCCGTTGTGTTGAGATGTCTGACCCACATGGCACTTTCTGCTATCGTGGTAAGACTTACACCAAGTGATTGCCATGGAAGCATTACAAGTAGTCGGACTAACGTCCATAGCATGTATAGCATTCATCGGTATGATCTACGGAGAACTTAGACTTCTTCAACGATAAACCAGAGGGGTTACCACCCCTCTTTTTTTATATTTTCAGAGGGGTTGCAACCCCTCTTTTTTTGTGTTATGATGTGCTCACCTTACCATAAATATATGGATAGAGAAAAACTAAAACTCATCGTCAAGAACATGAAATCTCTAGTGAATGCATTGGAGAGTGAAGTTTATTCAGACACTGATGCTTACAAGATTCAGTTGCAGCAAGGTGGACCACAATTTGGATTTAACTATGATGACGGAGACGATGACGGATACCCAGACTGATTGGCGATATAGTGATGAACGTATGGATGTAAGAACACAAGGACTAAATATTCTCTTAAAGAAATTTGGATCAGAGATCTGCTCTGATGGATCACCACGCCATAGCAACCAAAGCATCTACGAATGTATTCATGATTGGGTATCCCAAGGAAACATGAGAACAGATGGCATCGTTGCCTATTATAAAGCGTACTACGAGAAAAAATGAGGTTCAAAGACACAATCAAAGCAGCAAAGACAGCAATTAAACTTGCTAAAAAGAACCCTATGCTGTATACTGAAGAGGAGATCCACTATATGAAGTTGCAACTTCGTATAGCGAAGCAGGGTCTAAAACGAAAACGTGAAATGATTAGTAAAGGATTCAAAGATGACAGCAAATCACGGGGCAGTTCGCCTGATCTCGGTCACTCCAGAAGCGGAGAAGACGATGGGGTACGTAGCGAGGGTGAGCAACCCAAACAATCAGGAGAATCCTAAAGTAGCAGGACTCCTAAAGTATTGTGTAAAACATCAACACTGGTCTGTCTTCGAGCAGGCATTTATGACACTTGAGATTGAAACGAATCGGGGAATCGCAGCTCAAATTTTGAGGCACCGTTCGTTTACATATCAAGAGTTTTCCCAACGGTATGCTGACAGTTCTATGTTGGCAGACAAGATCCCTCTACCTGATCTGCGTCGTCAGGATACAAAGAATCGACAGAATTCTATTGATGACATTGATCCTTTCACACGTCAAGAGTTTCAAATCAAAATGGAAAATCATTTCCAAGCAGGTATGAAACTGTATCAGCAGATGCTTGACGCATCAATTGCAAAAGAGTGTGCTCGTTTTGTACTCCCTCTCGCTGTTCCCACCAGAATTTACATGTCGGGATCAGTTCGCTCATGGATCCATTACATTACTCTGAGATCTGCACACGGTACTCAGAAAGAACACATGGATATCGCACACATGTGTCGCGATATTTTTATCCAACAATTTCCTATAGTATCAGAAGCACTTGAATGGCAATGAAATTACTCACACTAGATGATTACCAAAAGGCAGGCGAAACTTTCTGGCCTAAGTATTGGTACATCGCTAAAGAACTGGGGGAGGATGCCAAACCAGAGCAAGTCCTCAAAGTTATGGAAGCGATTGGTGGTGTCGCATTAAAGGCAGCACTAGAAGAAAAATTAGCAGGTCCATTTGGATTCAACAAAAAGGAGGAGGCAGATGCCGACGTACCCTGTAGTTAATAAAGTTACTGGAGAACAAAAGAACGTTGCACTCAGCGTTCATGATTGGGAACAGTGGAAGACTGACAATCCTGAGTGGCAGAGAGACTGGAGTGATCCATCTACCTGTCCACAGTCTGGTGAAGTTGGTGACTGGAGAGACAAGATGAGGAAAACTCATCCTGGTTTCCATGATATTATGAGAAATAAGATCGCTCCCAAAGCACCAACCAACGATAGTATTACACAAAAGTATAACTGACATGCCTGTAAAGAAGAAGACAACCAAGTCACCTGGCCAAGGGATGACCGCCAAGCAAATGAAGCGGCGTAAACCCATTGGTGAAGAGTACATGCTGCCTATCGAACCACTGACTGACAATCAGAAGGTCATGTTCGACGCATGGGATGAAGGTAAGATGATCTATGCCTATGGTGTCGCAGGCACAGGTAAGACCTTTGTGGCGCTCTACAAGGCGCTCAAGGATGTTCTGAATGAGTACACCCCATACGAGAAGATCTATATTGTACGCTCTCTGGTCGCCACTAGAGAGATTGGTTTCCTTCCTGGTGACCATGAGGACAAGTCTTCTCTCTATCAGATTCCATACAAGAACATGGTACAATCCATGTTTGAGATGCCTGATGACAATTCATATGAAATGTTGTATGATAATCTTAAGCAACAGGAAACTGTATCATTCTGGTCCACTAGTTTCATCCGTGGTACTACACTAGACAATGCTATCGTTATCATTGACGAGTGTCAGAACCTGAACTTCCACGAACTTGATTCAATCATCACTCGTGTTGGACAGGATAGTAAGATTGTTTTCTGTGGTGATGCTGCACAGACTGACTTGCAAAAGATCAGTGAGCGTACAGGTATCATTGACTTCCAACGTATCTTACAACAGATGCCTGAGTTTGCTTTAGTTGAGTTCGGTATCGAAGACATCGTTCGTTCTGGTCTAGTCAAATCTTATCTGATTAATAAAATTAATCTAGGTCTATGAAACTGTTCAATCATGTGGGACTAGATCCTATTGAAATGTCTGCTGAAATGGTGGAGGGTAAACGTGTTTATCTTACACCAACAGGACATCATTATCCATCTGTCACCACTGTGATTGGTAATAATGCAAAGAAGATGGCAAGCATTGCCAAGTGGCGTGCTCGTGTTGGTGAGAAAGCAGCGACTGCTAAAACAACACGTGCTACAGGTAGAGGAACTAAGTATCACTCTATTGTAGAAGACTATCTCAACAATGATCTAGACTTGAAAAAGTATAAAGGTCACCCGCTTCCTGTCCTTATGTTCCATCATAGTAGGGATACTTTGGACCGCATAAATAATATTTACTTGCAGGAAGCGGCGCTCTACTCCAAACATCTAGAAGTAGCAGGGCGTGTCGATTGTATTGCAGAGTTTGATGGTGTCTTGTCAATCATTGATTTCAAGACTGCTGAAGAACCAAAACGAGAGGCGTATCTTTACGATTACTTCGTTCAAGAAACAGCATACGCATGTATGTTGCAAGAAAACTACGGGTTGACTGTTAAACAACTCGTAACTATTGTTGCTTGTGAGAACGGTGAAACTCAAGTCAAGGTGCTTCCACCTAAGAAAGAATTCTTTATTAAATTAATGAGTTACATCGAAGAATACCAAGAACGATATGGAGAAAAAACAATTATTAGAGGATAGATTTATGACATCTGCGAGATTTTCGCAGGAGGTGGAAAAGATTGCTCTCAACAATCCTGATATGAACTACATTGATTCGGTTATCCATTACTGTGACATCAATGAGATCGAACTAGATAGTGTATCAAAGTTGATCAGTAAACCTCTTAAAGAAAAGTTGCGCCACGAGGCACAACAATTAAACTTCATGAAAAAAACTAGTCGTGCTAAATTAATGCTGGTATGAGCTTCTTTCAATCCGAATTAGTCCGTGGGGACATCCAAGAGATGGTAGAGTTGCAGCAGTTCTGCTTCAGGTCTGCCATGAATTTTGTTCTTCTAAATGAAGAACGTAGACTGGAGTATTTTGATGCTCTTACTACACTAATCGAAAAACAGAAGATCTTTTATGCTCGCATCAAGTTGAGTGACGATCCCGAAGCTGTCTCTGTCCTTGAGACAATGAAGCAAGGGGTTGTTATGCTAGGTGCCACACCTGACACACCCATCGAACAGATGTTTGATGAGTTACTTGAGAAGGTGTCATACCTCAAGCAGAGGTATGAGAATGGCGAAGGTCCACCCGAGTGGGACGCAAAACGTCCTCCATCAATGGGTTGACGCCCGACCCTTCGCCAGTTATAATGTCACAGTGATAGGGCATCACACAAACCAAATCCAATCCAATCCAAACAAATCCTATGTCTTTTGCAGATCTTAAGCGTAAATCCCAGACTAATTTCGACTTCCTTCAGAAGGAACTAGAGAAATCATCCAGCAATAAGAATGTTGATGAGCGATTCTGGAAACCCGAGGTTGACGCTTCTGGAAATGGATACGCTGTTATCCGTTTCCTCCCTGCCCCTGAAGGTGAGACCCTTCCTTGGGCAAAGTTGTACTCCCATGCCTTCCAAGGTCCTGGCGGATGGTACATCGAAAACTCTCGCACCACACTTGACCGTAACGAGAAGGATCCCGTTGGTGAAGTAAACCGTCGTCTCTGGAACAGCGGTAGCGATGAAGACAAAGAGACTGCTCGTAAGCAGAAGCGTAAGCTCCAGTATTACAGCAACATCTATGTCGTCAAGGATCCTAAGCACCCTGAGAACGAGGGCAAAGTATTCCTTTACAAGTATGGCAAGAAGATCCATGATAAGATCATCGCTGCTATGCAACCTGAGTTTCAAGATGAAGAGAAGGTGAATGTCTTTGACCTTTGGGAAGGTGCTAACTTCAAACTGAAGATCAAGAAGGTCGCAGGTTATTGGAACTATGATAGTTCTGAGTTTGATTCTGTCTCTGCTCTCAGTGCAGATGATACTGAACTCGAAGGCATCTGGAAGTCTGAGCACTCCCTTGCTGCATTCACTGCACCTGATCAGTTCAAGTCCTACGAGGATCTTGAGAAGCGTTTGAACCTTGTCCTTGGCATTGGTTCACGTCCTGCTCCTCGCGTCCCTGATGAGTCCTTCGAGGATGAGTCTGAAGGTCGTGGTTCTTTCAACGATGCTGATATCATGGCACCACCTGCTCAGTCATCGTTCCGTCAGCAGATGAGTGCTCCCTCTCCTGTTAAGAAGGAAGCAGTTGTCGAAGACGATGATGCTCTGTCCTACTTCGCAAGTCTCGCTGAAGAGTGATCAAGAAAGTGCTGGGGGTGGTCTTCCACCCCGTGACAGTAGTTAACTTACTGTTCGTTGGAACCCTAGGAATGATTCAAGTGATCCACACTAGAGCACATCATACCTTAGAGATAGATGTCCATGGACATGTTCATAGAGCACTAAAAGCAAACCCAGAAATGGCACGATCTGCCTGCTACGAACTTGACTAATGAAGAAAAAAGAAATGATCGAGGCACTACAGAAGCGTCTCGATCAATTGGAGAAGGACAACTTAGTTCTACTCACACGGGTTGCATCACTAGAAACAAAATTTGATAATCAAATCTGTGAAAAGTGAAAAAAATTCTCCGCCAATTTTTTGGTGAAAAAAGTCAACCAGATTTCTTTAATTTGTTGTTGATATAATTGTCGTCTTTTTTGTAGAAGTTTTTAGATCTGAAATCATCTACGAACTGTTTAAAATATGCGGGTTTGAGAATGTAGATTTCTCTCTTCTTCTCATTCTCGATAGTATAATGTTCAGCAATGGTAACGGGGCGACAAACCTCGTTGCCATTTTTTATTGTCATAGTACCATCTATGTTTAACTTGTGGATTCTATCATAGAAAGTCTTATCTACATGCATACCAGCAGTGTACTGACCGATCTCATAGGTTTCATAGTACATGATGGTTCCTAATGGATCATCAAACTCAGACTCTAATACCTTAGAGAGTTCTGCGTTAGTCATTGGCCAATCGTAAGTAGAATTGACCATGTTATTTGTCAGTAAGATCACCCAATCATAGAATGGATTACCGTATGCTTTATCAGCAACTACGTCAGGACGTTCACCATCTTTGATAGTATACTTGCCAAAGAATACTGCATAAGAGAATACATCCTGATTGATCTTGTATCTACGAAAGAAATTCTTTGCAGTTACAAAATCAGATTCCGAGAAAGGATAACTGATTGGTTTCTCATCGTATTCGATGTCTGGAATTAGTGAAAAGTACATCAGTAGTTGTCTACCTCTTCAGAGAATATGAGTTTGGTTTCTTGGAAGTTTAATGACAAAGAATATGCTACCATAGTACCATCATCATAGGTAGCATAGGTTCCATCAGGTGTGAAGTTAATATCAACCTGAGTAACAGCACACATCTTATATTGCGGCACATCTTTATTTAATGCACCACCACGCATGAATGATACTTTACAAACGTTTGGTACTTTAATAAAGTTGTTTGCAGCGTTCTTTCCTTTCGAGAAATTTAGTTCTGTACCATTAGAGAACTTAGGTAGCATTGCACGTTTAAAGATCTTGATAATCTCTTTGATTTCGATTGCTTCGTTCTTATTCCTTGGTACTAGTTTATAATTCAGTGCAAAGTTTCTTAGATCAGTGCCACTGAATAGTAGTTCAACGTTGGGGTTGAGAATAACACCACGAGTAGCACCAAAGACATCATTCTGACTTAGACTCTCACCAGTAATCTTTGAGATAGTTTCTCTAACTGTTTTGTTTCCTGCATTAGGAATGAGTTGGGAGAATGCATCACCAAGCGTGTTAAAACTATTCTGTAGCACTTGTCCTACATCACCAGATCCTGCTAGAGCTAGTGCATCTCTACCCATATTACTGAATGCTTTACCACTCCAGTTCGCTTTGTATCCAGTAGAGATATCTTCTGGCATGTACAATACAACAGGCAGTTCTGATGTTTTCTCATAGAAATCTGCTCTAGTTACACTCTCATTATATGTTGCAACAGGGGTACTACTATCTTTGGTAGCACCCTTGTTTATATTCTGGAACGGAGGACGGTACTCATAGAATTCAAATAGAACATAGTCTGCGCCAGGTGCAGTTGCAACATCTCTAGGATATCTTTTGGCACCAGTGGCACTAGACAAAGTAGGAGCATCTAACTGTTCAAACAAAGTTGATCCTTTGTATTGCTCAAACTCTACCTTAGTAACCTGCTCCCAATCAGCACCGTTCCACTTCCAGAAGGCATCATTCTTTGTGCCCATGCCACCAGTGGATTGGGTCTGAACTACCTGACCTATCTTAGTACCATTAGAAAGTGGTTTACCAGTTCCTGTGTCAGCTCTCATTACTTAGACATCTCCTTGGATTGTTTAGTTCCATAACCAGCAATTCTTCTGGAACCTTTGATCTTATCGTAGAAGGCGTCGTCAGTATCTTCCCAAACAGTTTCTTGACTGATGGGGAATATCATACCGTTAAGGTCTCTAACAAAGTCCGCTGTTGGTAGAAGAATGGCAGTGTCCCATTCAGCAGCAGCAAGATCAAGATATAGACCGTCTACGTGTGCTGATAGATATTTATGGAAACACTTCTTAGGTAAATCAATTCTACCCTGCATCAGTTTCTTTGTAGCAATGATTCTCTTCTTGGGAGACAGGTAGTGTAAGTTAGCACCCCAAAATTCATTCTTACTAACAGACTTGATTACATATACGAGAGGAAACCTATCATAGTAGGGTAACCATCTCATCTTTGCTTTATACTCAAACATATACAAGTGACCAGTCACTGCAAACTTACGCAGTTCATTTGCGTCTTGTTCTTTAGCAAGACCTCCACGATCTTTCTTTTCGTCTAGTATATACTTTTTAAAATTTTTCTTATATCTACTTGCTTCTGCTTTTACAGCAGAGCGATACCAAGAGAGTGATTTCTTCTCTCCTTTCGTTGCAGTATTTACTCTCTCAAAGAGGGTTTTATAACCCGCCCCTTCGTTCGTAGAGTTGCGCTGTATAGCGCCAAATCCAGTTGCCATTTGTCATACTCCTAGGTGATCTTCGGTTAGTATTAAGAAGTTCATCTGCCTGTCTTCACAATACTCACGCGCTGCGGACCACTTAGTTTGGTTCTTAGCGTATGTTAAAGCAGCATTACGGTAGGCAGCAGTCTTTTTGTTTTTGTCATTCGGTGGTTTTGTTTGCTTCTTAGGTTTAATTTCGATAATGTACTTGGCGATCTTGCCAGTCTTTTCACGAACCTTAATATAAAAGTCTGGAAAGTATCGTCTAACTTTACCATCAGGAGCACGGTAAGGTATGATAACCTCCTCGCTCCCCCACTCCATTATCGAAGGGTTGTTATCACAGAATACCATGAACTTACGTTCCCAGAGTGATCTGTAGATAACACGAGTTGGATTGCCACGATACTTCTTAGGATGAATTGGTTTATAAATCCCAGAGTACGCCATAAATATAAAGTGACCAACATAGGTATTTAGCGTGTCAATAGATCGTCTGTTAACGACAATGGCAGCGAACGGCGGTATGTCGTTCAGTAATAATTTTGTTGTAAAGTTTGCTAACCCACCAATCACTCCGCCAGGTGGGCAGACGACAGACTACTTTGAGATGTTTTGTACTGAAGCACAACTACCCAATACAAACTCAGCACAGGGTGAGATCAACGGACCTTACGTTGGTGCTGGTCAGATTAAGTATCCACACAGTAGAATCTTTACTGAATTCCAACTGGGATTCATGTGTGATGCTAACATGAGTGCATTAAAGTTCTTGCAAGACTGGGTTGATAGTATCTTCAATGAAGTAGGTACAGATCTAGATGCAAAAAGTTTGACTGACCTTCAGTCACTATCATTCGGTCCACTAAGACAAGAGAACAGACCAATTAGACTCAAGTATCGTGATGAATATGCTTGTACTATTTTGATTAGCAAGACAGAGCAAGGTGGTAACTCCCCTACAGAAAGAACACCTATTTCATATGTTATGGAGAAAGCATATCCATATGCTGTTGATGCTGTTCCTCTGCAGTTTGGATCAAGTCAGATCACTCAAGTAACAGCACAGTTCTCTTACATGAGGCATTATGTTCTGAAGAATGACATCCGTAGTTTGGGTCAGGCAATCAACAAAGGCATACCTCTCAGTGATATAATAGGAGATGGTGGTATACTGGTGTGAAAAACGACTTTTCAATTCCATGAAAGGGGGAAAATTTTTTCCGCTAATTTTTGGGTCTAAAAGTCGCGCTAAATATACATATGAACTGATCTAGGCATTATGGCATTACCAGAGGTTGCACTCCCAACGTATGAGTTGGAAATTCCTTCAAATGGCAAAAAAATCAAATATCGCCCATTTGTCGTAAAAGAAGAAAAATTACTACTATTAGCACTTGAATCTCAGGATGAGAAGCAGATTGAAGATGCTGTAAAAACTCTATTAAAGAATTGCATTACATCTCGCGTCAAATTGGAAGATTTGGCGATGTTTGACTTAGAGTACATTTTCCTCAATATTCGTGCTGTATCAGTTGGCGAAGTTGTCGAAATGATCCTAACATGCGAAGATGATGGTGAAACGCAAGTTCGCTATAATCTCAATTTGACGGAAGTTGGAGTTTCTAAACCAGAAGGGCATTCTAACAAAATTATGCTTTCTGACACAATGGGCGTAACGATGAAATATCCAGCATTTGATACATTCATCAAAGTCTCGATTATTGGCAAAAATCAGACAGATGATGATGTTGTTGCTATTATGGCATCTTGCATTGATCAGATTTTCGACAATGAAGATGTATATGACAGTTCTACGACTTCTAAGAAAGAATTTGTTCAATTTGTCGAAGGATTGACAAATAAGCAGTTTGAGAACGTCAGAAAGTTCTTTGAAGACTCACCTGTACTAAAACATGACATTAAGGTCACTAATCCAAATACGGGTGTTGAGAATACCTTCACTATTCAGGGATTAACCAATTTTTTCGGATAGCACTCTTCCATATGACTATGGAGGGGTACTACAAGACTAATTTTGCTTTGATGCAGCACCATAAATATAATTTGAGTGAAATTGAAAATATGATGCCTTGGGAAAGACAAGTTTACACTAGTCTTCTCATGCAATACCTAGAACAGGTCAAACAAGAACAAGAAAAAGCAGCAAGGCAGTAATGGCACACGGTTTTCTTACACCAACACCAGTAACGGGCGAAAGTCCTATCTCAAAGTATTTTGAGAAAAAAGTTAATCAGCTTATTGATAAAGGTGTAAAAAAACTAGAAAATGTTGCCGCCAAGAAATTTAATCAATTTAAAGACGCTCTTTTTGCAAAAAAGACAAATACCACGTATAGATCTGGCAGAGGTGGTGTAGAGGTTGCTGGTAGATATGGTATTGGTGAAAATACTGCTACAGGTGGTGGACTACTTGGTGGTTCTTCTGTAAAGGGACTTCTTCCTCAGAAAGCAGGTATTGTTAATACTAAGGCAAAAACTGATATTTTTGGTAGAAATGCTACCGATATTGATAGAAAAGAGCAAAAATACCTTGGAACCACAGATCCTGATGTAGCGGGTGGTCCTAGGACAAGAAAAGGTGGAACTTTTACAAATATGGGTTCTGCTCCTAATGCAAAACCACTAAATGATACAAATTTCTTCAGTAAAGCGGTAACTGAAGGTGTTGATGCAAATACTGGAGAATATTTAAGTAAAGAAGCAAGAATTGCTGCATTCCAAAAAGGAAAAGTATCAAGAAATCCAGAGCAAAGTGCTCCACCCATCACACCAGATAGCGGTGCTGATATCGTCGCTGCTGTCAATAGAAATACAGAAGCCATCATGGCGATGGTTGATGTTACAAAAGCACAAACATCTAACGATACTAATTTAGTAAAAGAGCAGATACAAGCGCAGGAGACAATGTTGTCTCGTTCTGCAGCGAGAGCAGAAGAAAAATCTTTAGAACAAGGTAGTGATCTCTCTGGTTTCTTAACACCAGAAAAAATCAAGAGAAAGCAGAAGCAGCGCGGCGGTGGAGGCGGCGGCGGTGGCGGCGGTGGTGATGGATTTGACATGATAGGCACCGCACTAGATGCCTATGACATCTTTGGTGGTGGTCGTCGTCGTGGACGCCGTGGACCTAAAACTAGATTCAAGGCACCTAGACCAAAAGGTACTATTCCTAAAGTACGTCCTGGCGGCGGTATTCCTAAAGGTGGTATTCCTAAGGGTGGTATTCCTAAGGTGGGTCTTCCTAAGGGTCTTGGACCAAAAGGTGGTGCTCTATCACTCCTGTTCGCTGGAATGGAGTTTGGTGATAGAAAATCGGCAGGTCAGACCAACTTACAGGCAGGTGTAGGTACTGCTGCTAGTGTTGGTGGTGGTATTGCTGGTGCTAAAGGTGGTGCTGCTGCAGGTGCTGCTATTGGTGCTCTGTTTGGTGGTGTTGGTGCAGTTCCTGGCGCTATCATTGGTGGACTGCTTGGTGGTATTGGTGGATCCATGCTTGGTGGTGGTATTGCTGACACCGTTACTGGTGCCAATGATACAGGTAGTTTCGCTATGGGTGGCATCATCACCAAACCTCTATTGAGTTTGATGGGTGAAGGTCACAAGAAAGAAGGTGTATTCCCACTAGAAGGAAAAGAAGGTGCCAAGGTATTTGGCAAAATGGGTGAAGGTCTTGTTGAAGCACAAATAAAAGCAAAGAAAAAGTTTGCTGACGTACAAGCATTTGCTCTCAAGACATATTTTGAAAACCAAGATGGTTTCAAGATGTTTGGTAATGCATTGAAGATATTGTTTGGACCTATGTTTGAAGCACTCAAAGGTCTTGGTGGACTACTTAAAAATGTTGGTGGTGGTTTATTAAACAGTCTGTTGGGTGGTAATGCTAATGCTGCTCAGTTTGCATCTGCAGATGAACAGCAACTCACAGAAGCATTGATTGCTGGTGAAGAGGGATTAAAAACTAAAGCGTATAAAGATAGTGAAGGTATTTGGACAATTGGATATGGTCAGACGACTATAAACGGTAGAGCAGTGCAAGAGGGCGATGAAATGTCCAAAGAGGAAGCACTTGCTGGATTTAGAGCAAATGTGGCAAGTCATAGACAAAGAGCAATTAATCAACTTGGTGAAGATAGGTGGAGTAAATTAGATCCAAGATCTAGAGCAGTTCTTACCTCCCTAGCATACAACTATGGTAGTATTCCTGATAGAATTTTGCCTGCTGCTAAAACTGGCAGTGCAGAAGACATTGCTAAAGCAATGAATAGTTTGTATGGCGATAATAATGGTGATCTGAAGGGAAGAAGAATGAGAGAGCAGTCCATCCTAAGAGGTGGTACTTCTGATAGATTAGACAAAGATTTCATGGCAGGTGGTTCACTAGCAGCTGCTCCTTCTGGTCCACAGGTTATGTCAGCGTCGGCAGGTTCTAGAGCAGAAGGAACTGGATTAGCGACATTTGGTGAGACCGATGGTGGATCTGGAAGACTAGTTAACGCTGCTGGATATGTTCATGGACACTTCCAAACGAACACAGGAACTAAACGAGATGTTGTTAACGATACAGCAGCAGTTGTACGTAGTATGTTGAATTCTGGTCTCACTGATATTTCTATATCAGATGGAACTACATTTACTCCTAATATGTCTGACGGTGAGATTAAGGGAATTATTGAGAGAGGAGTTGCACAGCATACACACAGTGGTGATGGAAGATCTGTTGATATCTTTGTTCCTAAGGGAACACCAGTTCCATTCCCACTAACAGACGTTAGAAATGCAGGAAATGCAGGAAGAACTGGTATGCTTCCTGGCAGTGGACATACTTGGGTTGGACATTTGACTCCAGATTCACAAGCTGGTGCCAATCAAAGTGCTGCTGCTCATATTGCTGCAGAACCAGATGCTGGTGGTGGCGGTCCACTGACACAGAATGCATCGACGGCAGGATCTCCTATGTCAGCTGCTCAAAAAGCACAGATGTTTAGAGCTGCTGGTATGACTGGTATGGCAGACATGATTAGTCCTCCAGCAGTATCTGCACAACCAGCATCACCAGCAACAGCAACTCCTTTAATGGCAACTTCTGCACAGATTGCTATGCAACCCACTCTTGGTTCTGCCGCTCCTACAATCGTCAATAACTATTATGGTACTGGTGGTAACCAGCAACAGGGTGTTAATCCTAACGGTGTCACTGCTGGCATTAGTATGGATGGCACTGGAACATCCATATTCCAAGACTTGAAAATTAGGACTCTAAGTTAAGATGACGAAAGAATTCCAAAATATTACTGATTTTTCTCTGAAAAGTGTCTCTATTACTGCTATTGGTAGTAAAGATGCATATGAGATCAAACAAATGGTCAATACATTCTCATATGTTGAGAGTGTAACGAGTCCATTCGTTGCTGGTACACTTACTATTGCTGATAGTGCTGGATTATTAAACAATCTGCCTATTCAAGGTGGAGAGACTGTTAGAATCATTGTTGAAACTAGCACTCAAGATGATCCAGTTATATACGATCTATTGGTATGGAAGATTGGCAATCGTTATGCCAAGAATCAGATGCAATCATATACTTTGGGTTTGATTTCTGAAGAAGCACTTAATAATGAATATGTAAGATTGATAAAACCTCTAGAAGGAACTGGAGATGCTATTATCAATGAAGTATTAACAGAATTGGGAACTAAGAAAGAATTATTTTCAGAATCAACAGAATTCAAAATTAAAATGCTTCCTACCAATAGGAGACCATTTGATATTGCTTCTAGCATTTCAATCAAGTCTATTGCTAAAGGAGGGAAATCTACCAGCAAAAACAAATCTAAGAACGAAAAACAAAAGGTTACTGGTAGTGCTGGATTCTTTTTCTATGAAACTAAGAGAGGATATAACTTTTTCTCTGTAGATAAACTATTAAGTAACAATAGTAATGATACTTGGGGTCCATATGTAGAAAAACCAGCGAATCAGTCAGATGGTGCAGATGATAGATTCACTATTTCTCAAGCATTGTTTAGATCTGAAGTGGATGTTATGCAATCGATGAGAAAAGGCAAGTATTCTTCCTTAATGATATTTTTCAATCATTCGACTGGACAATACCATGAATTCAGTTATAGTTTGGAAGATGCATACGACAGTATGTCTCACCTTGGATCTCAAAATAAACCATCCATCATCAAAACAGCAGATGCTGACAAAAAGGTGTCTGACTACCCAACTAGGTTAATTTCGAGTATACTAGACCACGAGTCTTGGTATAACGATCCTGATATTGCTTCATACGATGAGGAAGACGGAGCAGAAAGTCCCAGTGAGTTCTGTGATTTTCACAAACACTATGCTGCCCAATCCCTCATGAGATATGAACTACTCAAGAATCAGTTAGCTGAGGTCGTAATTCCTGGCAATTCAGGAATTTGTGCAGGTGACAAAATTGACATTAAACTAGTCAACAAAGCACCAACAGTACAGGCTAAGGATGAACCATATGATTTAGAGAGTAGTGGAGTCTATTTGGTTGATGAGGTTACTCATACTTACAACTCAACCGAGTCAACTAATGGTAGATTCGTTACTACACTTAGACTTATGAGAGATTCCTATGGTGATCTAGATTCAAATCACGGTACTAAATAAAAACACGGAGGTAATTATCCTATGGAAAGCATCGAAAAGCATATTGAGAAGGATAAGGAAATTCTACAGAATCCTATGACTTCTCCACAGCAGCGTCGTCACATTGAGGGGGAACTGCATGATCTAGAGGAGTATGTTGAGCACCATAAAAAAGAGATTGAGGAAGGTGATCATCACGATCCTACCGCACTCGAACTCTATTGCGACCAAAACCCATCTGAACCTGAGTGTTTAGTCTACGATGATTGATTGATATGGATCAGGTATTATCTAACTTGATACCAACTCAGCGCATTGGACAAGATGGTTTCCGATGGTGGGTTGGTCAAATTGAAGGAACCGCTGCTGATGAGAAAAACAACAAAGGCGGTTACAGGTTCAAGGTAAGGATTGTTGGGGATCATCCTGGCGATCCAGAGATCCTTGGGACCGATGACTTGCCATGGGCAAGTGTGATGATGCCTGTTACTGTACCATTCATTCCTGGTAATGGTGGAGGAGCACACCCACAACTAGAAATTGGTTGTTGGGTGATGGGTTTCTACCTTGATACGGAGAAACAAAAACCCATTATCATGGGTTCTATTGGACAAACTCCTGGCGCAACAAAGGTATTTGTAGAAAGAACACCTGAAACAAAACCATTTGTTACTGCAGTAGGACAACTTAATGCACAGAAAGATGGTCCACCAAAACAAAAAGGAACAGAGAAGAATACTTCTACTGGTGGACTGTCTGACGGTACAAAAGATGGAGACGACAACCCTAGGGTAACAGTTCCAGCAGCAAAGATTGCACCATTAAAGAACGATTCTCCACAAGCAGAGGATTGGTGCCAAGGCAAGGCAGAAAAATGTGACGAAGAAGATATGATGTCTCAGATGACAAACATCATGGGAGAGTTTCTTGCTGCGGTACAAAGTAATGGTGGTAACGTTGGAACTTACCTTGTGAACTCTCAGAGTGGTGGTCTGATGGACGGTATTAACATGGCAAGAGGTTATGTTAATAAAGCAATGACTGTCGTGAATGAGTTTGTTGCTAGAGTAAAAGGATTTGTTATTGAGAAGATTACTAATGCAGTAAAGGATCTCATCAAAGCATTACTACACCCTTCAGAAACTGGTAATGCATTGACACCTGTTACTGAGTTCTTCAATAACATGCTGAAACAACTCGGTTGTTCTATTGCTGATCTTGGTGATCGTCTAGAGGCATGGTTAACTAACGTTCTAATGAGTCTAATCCAACAGATCTATCAGTCTGTTGCATGTCAGGTTGATGCACTAGTTAACGGCATCATGTCTAAGATCAATTCATTGATGAATGATTTGCTTAACGCTGTTCTAGGTCCACTACAATCTATCCTAGGAGCAATCGCAGCACCTCTAGATATCCTTGGTGGAGCAATTAATCAAGTTCTAAATCTTCTAGGCATTACTTGCTCTGGACCAGACAGATCATGTAGTGAAATTAAACAGGTCTGTACTAACGGAGGAGAAACACCTAAAGAAGAGGGTGACTTCCTAGATGATCTATTAGATAGTATTGATAACTTATTCCCAGCAACTGGTGCTGATTACACTCAGTATGTTTGTGGTGATGCATTCAAGGGCAAGAATCTGAAATTCACTACCGTAGGATTTACTGGTGGTGTGCCTAAGTTTGGATCATACACTGGTACTATTCCAGATCCTAAGAAACCAGAACCTGGCGAGAACAAAGGTGTTACACAAGATAAGATAATTGTATATGACATTGATGATGTCACTGTAAATGAAGGAGACATTGCACGTCTCAGGGTTACTCGTAATGGATTTACTGAGATCGCATCATCAGTCACAGTCAAGACTTTAAAGTATAGAGGAACTGCTGAAGAGAACCTAGACTACATTCCTCTCAATGATATCATAGGATTTGCACCAGGCGAAACATTTAAAGATATTCAAATCAGAACTATCACATCAATTCAGCGTGAGCAAGATGAAGACTTCAAGGTTCTGATTAGAAAGAACACACCAATGGAAGGTAGTGACGTTCAACTTAGATTCAAGAAGAATATTGGCACGGTTACTATCACTGAGAAGATAATCAATGAAGCTAGAGATCCATATAGAGGACCAACTAGAAATCCAATCAGTGATCTAGAAGAGACATTCCCACCAATTCTTCCAGAAGAGACAGATCTCATTACTATTGGAGATGATGAAGTTCCACCAGTAGATGAAAATGATGATAACATCGATGATAACACTGGTCTTGGACTAGATCCTCAGGTCAGTGTCACTGCTGACAGAGCAACATGTCCAGAAGGTGAGTTCATCAAATATACTATCTTCACTAGAAATATCGATAATGGAACCAGATTATACTATACATTGACTGGTAATGGTATCACTGCTGATGATATTATTGGTGGATTAACAACTGGTAGTTGTGTTATCAATAATAACCAAGGATCCGCAACTGTCGGTATAGAAGAAGATGGAGTTGTGGAAGATGCAGAAGTCTTGAGGTTCACTGTGAATGGAACTGGTGCTTTTGTTGATGTTGTCATCACTACTGAAGCAGATGAAGATGACTTTGATGTAGGTGTTGGTGATGATCCTTCTACAGTAATCGCTCCATTTGTTCCACCAACTGTTGAGACACCAGATATTATCACTGATGACAATGGTGGTATCATTGACATCCCTGTATCTAATCCTGGCTCACCATGGGCAGAACCACCATATGTCTTCATTGTTGGTGAAGGTATTGGTGCAACAGGAACTGCTCTCCTTGATCAAGATGGATTCTTGACTGAGATCAGAATCAAATCTTCTGGGTATGGATATAAGAAGAACTTACAGAGAGATAATAACAAGAGATGTATTATTGATAGTTACACAGTATTGAGACCAGGCGCTGGATATACATCAAAACCAACCATTTATGTTGATGGTATTAAAGATGCTGCAGAAGCAATCATCGATCCAGAGACTGGATTTGTCATTGGTGCAAGACCACTCGACAAAACAACTACCTATGAGAAATTCCCAGAGATTATTATTGTAGGTGGTGGAGGTTATGGTGCTAAACTATTACCATCTCTAGCATGTCTAGATACTGCAGCACTATCCAGCATTGGTTCTACCAAGATTGGAACTGGACGTTACGTTGATTGCCCATAATGAAACCAGCATCACAATATCCAACTTCTATTGCCAAACCGACAACTCCTAATGAGGAGCAACAACTGTCGGATAATCCTAGATTTAGGACGTGGTATAAGGGTACTCTCACTAGATCAGAGATCTATGAGAGACTGCTGCCTGATGGTCAGTCTGGTGCGTTGCGTATAGACGGTCCAGAAGACAGCGCAATCGTTCAAGACAGTTTGGGGTGTATCAGACTGATCACAGGTCAGAGGAACCCTGAGAAGGGTCCTGGCAGCGGTAAACTATGTGTCAAAACTTGGGGTTACCAAGCGAAGCATCACCAGAGAGCAAACCTAGAGTTCAATAAGGGTGATGACAAAGAGAAGCAAGCATTGAACATGGTATGCTATGGTGACTATGTTGAGCAGAGTGTTGGATCTAGCAGATTCATCAGAGCACAGAAGATTGTCATCGAAGCATCAGAAGAACTACTGTTGATTGGTAAGACACAAGTCAATATTCAATCTGGATCACAAGGTGGTGGTGCTATCATCATGAATGCTGGTACAGTAGAGAAGGTAACTAACCAAGATAAGGAGACTATCTTAGGTCAGAAGATGACATTTGGTGTTAGTGAAGAGACCTCTGTTCAGTTTGACCCTAGAGGATCACAGAACATTGTTTCGCCAGGTCATATCAACTGGAGCATCTTAGGTGATTACAAGCAATGGATTGGTGGTGTAGAGCAGCACATTGTTGCTGGTGGACCAGGCGTACCACCATTGATCAAAGCAAGAGATGCAGCATATTCTGTCAAGACTGCTATTGGTGGACAGAAGTATGACTCAGCAGACTTCATCACAAGCACAGCAGGTCTCAACTATACAGTCACAGCAGGCGGTATCGCGAACATCAGTGCTGGTGGTGTGGTCAACATCAAGGGTGCATTAATTTTACTTAACTGATTCATCGGATATCCGTATCATAAACTGGCACAAGGGGGGTTGTTTTTCGGACCTAACCCTGATAAATTATCCTTGTAGCAAATCAGGGAACTGCCGCAATTACTTGCACGACCCACTTGACGCATCCAGCGTCTTCTGCTATACTATTCAAGCAATCGACAAAAGTCGGTTCTCCATCTGTGGGTAACCATTCCACAAGTAAACTAAAGGTATTAAAATGATCAAATCCGCATTCGCAGCTACCGCTGTTCTTTCTCTGTCTGCAGGCGCAGCTTTCGCAGGTCCCTATGTTAACGTCGAAACCAATGCTGGTTGGACGGGATCAGATTACTCTGGTGCCGCGACAGATTTCCACGTAGGCTACGAGGGTGATCTCGGTGGATCTGCTTCCTACTATGTGCAGGGTGGCGCTACCCTCCTCTCTCCTGATGGTGGCGAGTCTGACACTGTTCCTTCTGGTAAGGCAGGTATCGGCGTTGGTGTTACCGATCAACTGGGTGCATACGGCGAAGTCTCCTTCGTTGGCAGTGGCGATAGCGATATCGACCGTGGATACGGTGCTAAGGTAGGTTTGAAGTACAACTTCTGATCCTAATGACTTAGTGAGGGCACCTTCGGGTGCCCTTTTTTTATGTCTCTAAATAATATTGAATGATCTTTTATCATGAACTACAAACCCTACTCACAGGAATGGCATAGGTATAGATATCTGAAAGAAGCAGTAGATCAGTACCTTGACGACTACGTGGATAACGATATCATTATGAATGATATTCTTGATATTGTGTGTGATCGCCAAGAGCGAGCGCATGCAGAATATCATCGCCTCGAAGATCTAGAACTAAAACTACGTGACTAAGTATGCTATCTACTCAATACAGACTACGCCTCGAATTCATCTGTAAGAAGATTGCTAACAAGGAGGAAGTCAAACTAGACGATATGATCTGGGCAGAGAAACTTGC
>Ga0163109_10000962_pt1 | contig 22730 bp, 31 predicted proteins | sample CRUFie1St13metaG_FD_108704 | JGI IMG/M metagenome (GOLD analysis project Ga0163109, IMG submission 108704) | Marine microbial communities from the Costa Rica Dome - CRUD Field 142mm St13 metaG | ecosystem: Environmental > Aquatic > Marine > Oceanic > Photic zone | place: Costa Rica: the Eastern... | reverse complement strand
TTCTTCTTGATTTTGATGTATAGGTAATGTCATTCCAGTAACTTCCCAACCTGCTTCTTTAAACAAAGCGGCTGTTAAGGCACTATCAATGCCTCCACTCATACCTAAAACAATGTTATTAATTTTGTATGTGTTTCTGTAGTCTACTAAATCGTTTACGATTTTGTCTTTTAATTTATCAGCATTTCCTTCAAAAGATTGAAATGTGATTAGTGTGTTTAATTGGTTATTGAACCAATCAGATAAAACAGGTTGAACTCCGTTTCTTGTGTTATATCTAAATAGTTGTTCTTTCATATGCATATATTTATTAAGTAGTCTGTTAATTAATTAAATTAATGAACCTAATATTGATACTCCTAATGTAAATACAATGACTGCATTCAGTACAATCAATGCTCTGTCTTTCCATAAAAAGCCTACCCAAGTCCAACCCATGCACCCGAATAAACTTAAAATCCTATCAGCCATAAGAAAAGTCTGAACCTGCTCTGGACTTTCTCCCTGAGCACTTCGCATCATGACTGCTGTAAAGATTAATGCACTACTTACCCACTTTACATACCAACTTAGGTCTTGTTTAGGAGTAGCACTCTTTACTATTCTGTTTGAATGTTGAATTTCTCCAACAGTAAACTCTTGACCCTTATCTGTCTTAATTACATCTGTTTCGTTTAACTTAGCCATAAAACTATTAATACCATTGTTGCATAAGTTAGATAATGAGCAAGTTGATCTAATCCCATTGCCCACCAATATTGAGGGTCATTACTATCCATTGGTATTGGAGAAAAACTAAATCTACCTCGTAAATAATTACTCTTTGTCCAATCAATATGATAATGTAATATAAAGTCTAGTAAGCCTAGCAAAATAGCAAAGAAAGGATTTATAAAAAATAATAATACAATAATAGATAAAACTCCATGCTCACCTGCATGAAATAAACCTCCTGCTTTACCATAGTCTGCTTTTTCTTCTATCATCCAAGAAGTTTGCAAAAAATAATCCGCAATGCTATGTTTGACCATAAGCCAAGTAATAAGAGCAAGTTCCATTATTCCTCCTTTACAAAAACACCGTCTACCATTTTGCCTTTACGATCTTTTATATCGTTGTAAGCAACTTCTAGACATTCTTCTATAGTCAGATTGTTTCTTTCTGCTATGTTAATTAGCACAACAATCATATCTCCAATATCATCTGCTACATCATTTCCTTTGCAGATATTATCGCTCAACTCACCCATCTCTTGAATAAGTTTTGCTAATTGGTCTTTGTCGGTAGCACCATGTATTAAATTTCTATCATGATGCCATTGAGTTATCTTGTTGATAAGATGGTATGCTGTGGACATACCGTGATCTTTTATGTTTACCCTATCCATGTCTGTGTAATGTTCTCCTCTGAGTCAACTATTTCTTCGATCTGTTCTGAAGGCCCAATGTATTTCTTATATGCTTTTCTATCTAAAAAATACATTATTGCTTTGCCTTTTGTTGTGTCTACCTGTATTTTGTTATAGAAGTCTGGATATCCTTCTATTGCATCTAATTCTTCTGCCGCCTGTTTGCTTACATTCCAAACTTCTCCTTCTATGTAGTTTTTTCCTTGAGTTATAACTCCTGGGAATGCTCCTAGATCTATCATCTCGTAATCAGGATAAACAGTTTTTGCTTTTCCTACAATAGATGAGTGTTCGTTAAATAAATCAAGTCCTCTGACTTGTCCACCAGACTTCAAAGTCCCATAGACAAATACAGTAACGTCTAATTCAGGCTGGCTTGATTGCTCCTGATCGTAATCAAATTCTTCCATTAGTTTACTTTTTCTTCTAATGCTTTTATCCTAGCATTCAATGAACTTATAAGTTTGCTTGTTTCAGCATTCAACGGCTTTGCCGTACTTGCTACAGCCATTGCTTCTAAGTCATCTATTTTGCTATTTAAGTCAGCAATAATATTATTCTTATCATTGATTACTTCAAGCAATTCAGCCTTAGTCATTTGTGTTGTGCTTTTTACCATAATATTTCCATTTTGTATATTATACTTAATAATTTATATTTGTCAAGTAATTTTTGCCACATTTCCTCGTACAACCATTGTTTGCCTTAGATTATATGTGGAGTTTATAGGTGCATCTGCACTATGAGGTATTCTACCGTCCATAATTACTAATCTGTTTGGCTTGTAATCAACCTTTGCTACTTGATACTTATCAACAATGTCTTCGCTGAAGCCTTTTACTTCTTCTAATGCGTCTTGTTTATAAAATCTCAATGCTCCGCCCCATTCATCGTCCCAACTTAGATTAACAAACCATAAAAAACTTATATTTTTTTCTCTGAAACTATCTGTATGTAATGTACCTTGTAGTTTTTCTGTCTGGCCATTCATACCGCAATAATCAAATTGTTGCCATTCGATACCAAATTGATCACACAACCTATCAATTACTTTTTGTTTAATAGGTTTACCATAATCATCATTTGGATCTGGTTGTTCAAAGAACTTAGAATAAAATACCATACCCCAAGTTGTCTCAGTAACAGTTCCGTCTTTGTAAACAACACTATTATTGAATCCCCATCTGCGTAATCCTGTTATATATTTGTTTAACCAAACCCATGTTTCATGATCCATCCAATCATCTATAACATGTATTTCTTTTACAGGCAATGATTCTAATTTAAACGGCTTATTGTGATACGAAACTTTCATATGCATTTTCTAATAGTAAGTGTTTTACTGTCTCTCTACATTTTTGACATTTGGTACATAATCCTGTGTCAGCCATTATTCCTTCTATAGTGTTTTCTTTTAATAATTCTTTTAACTCTGACTCAGTTATATTTTTACAGACACAAACTATCATTTTATATTTGCCCAAAGCCTTTCGTGTACAATATACATTACAAATTTTATTATTAAATCAGCAAAGAATACCATTCCAATTGCCTTTGCTGGAAGTCCAAACGAGTAGGCAATTAATGTTGTAGTTATTGATGCAATTAGTCTCCATGTAATACTTTTGATTATACTTCGCTTAAAACTCTCTGCCATAATCTCCTACATAAATCATATAATACCACAACACTTAAACCACTTACTAAAAATCTTATATCGAATAGTAATGCTTCTGGTGTAAATGGTGGAAAAGGTGCTGATATATTTGCTAATATGTGCCACACTAACCAACTTGTACCTAGTGCTATATATTTGTTATCTATTTGTTTACTGATAAATGGTGCTAATGCTAATGCCGTGTAAGTGTAAAATATCCAACTACCTAATCCTAAGAACAAATCAGATACAAACATAACTCCCAAAGGAAATAAGAATGCTAAATTGTTTTTAGATAGATAGGGTGTGAGGACTGCTAAACCTAACAAAGGTTCGCTATTTTCTGGTAATGGTAGCAATCTACTTACAATCAATGCACCAAAAAGTATGAGTCCTGTATTAATTAAATTCATTTTATTCTTGTCTCATACCAAACTCTTGCTATGATTAACATTCCTAAACCTATCAATATTGCTTCAATCATTTGTTTCCTTTGCAACTCTCTTTCTTAAACTTGTACTACTAAAACTGTGATCTCTACCGTTGAAAACAATCTTACTACCACGTTGCTTTGCAATGTCTTTGCCTGTGAAGTCTTTGTTTTTGTATTCATCACCTAACACTCTAACGTCTATTGGCAACGTAAGTAATAAATCAATTAAGTCTTGTTCCGTGTTGTAAACTACAATCTCATCTACATACTTAACTGCCGCCAATTGTATTTGTCTTTCAACAATACTTTGTACTGGAGAGTTTTTCTCTGGTCTGTCTAGTGTAGGATCGTTTTGTAATCCTACAATTAAGTAATCACAATGATGTTTTGCTTCTTCTAACATCGTAATGTGTCCTGCATGAAGCAAATCAAATGTACTACAAGTGAAGCCTATTTTGCCACAGTCTTTGTAATTTAATCTCATATACTGAAATTCCTAAATTGTTCTATATCCGAAGTAACACTATTTACTACAGCACCCCATAAAGTTCCACCTTTACCGGCTCCACAATCTAAGAATATTACTTGCCCATCAACATCATTTTTTACAATGCTAGGAGCAGGTTGAAAATTATTAAAGTCAGGCACACCTATCATTGGTCTAGGGTCATGCCCTACAAACAATTTTATTCCTTTAGGAACATAATGTACCCAATCATAAGTTCTAATAGGATATGTCTCTCCTCTGTATTTGTAAATTTGACTTAGATCTGATTGTCCATGCCTCATTACTCCTACATCTTTTTTAGTAAGTTGTCTTCTATCCCAGAACGTAGGCCTTATACCAGCATGAGTAATAAAGATATTATCTCCAAGGTTAATGTAATCTAATATCGTTGAACATAATTTTAGAAAAGTATCTCTAAAATCTGTATTCACTTCCATTTCATCTGAAGTTACAAGATTAGGTGGAGTCAAAGTAACAGGATTTCCTTTGAGCCATCTAAATATTTTGCTTTCATGGTTACCCCAAATGACAGACATCTTGCCTTCGTTGACTAAATCATTTGATAATTTTACTACCTTGTAACCGTCTGGACCATTGTCAACAAGATCTCCTACACTTATCAAGTGTAATTCGTTAGCCAATGCATAATCTACAGCCTTCTCAAATGGTGTAAATTCAGCATGAACATCGCCTATTATCAAATATTTTTCCATGTTAGTATTATAACATAACGTTTCGAAATGTCAATCAAAATGATAAATATCATTATAATTAGGAGTTCGATCTGTGGCAAACGTCAAAAATTACGGCTTAATCGGTGTAGGTTACAACGTTCAGTTAGGTAAAAATGGACCTAAAGTTGTAGGAAATGCTGATACAGGTGCTGTAAGAGTAACATCAGAGGGTGGTTCACTTACAACTTTCCAAGGTGCTAACGGAGTTAGTGCAAGTGATTTTGTGACTAAAGCACAGTTAGATCTAAATGCCGCCAGTGACGGTTTCAGTTTAACACTAGGAAACGTTGATGCAAGTGGTGACGGCGATTGGCATATTACACCTAACCAAGGTGACTATGATGGTAACACTTCTGTAACAAGACAAGGTGCTGTTACATCATTTACTAATTCCCATAATGTTTCTGAAGCGATTGACAAATTAAATGAAGCAGTATTAAATGTATATAATGATACTTACGTTAGAGATTTAGATTATACTACAGATGTTTCAGCAGGTGGTTCACCATTAGTAGCCACACTAACAATTACTGCTACAGGAAATGCAAATAGATATACTATTGATTGGGGAGATGGTACAACTGATACTGCTGTGAGCGACAGTACTCCTACTCATACATATACTGACAATACTAATTCACCATTTGACGTGGTAGTTACAGCATTTAATAATACAGGTGCTGGTGAAGGTAGTTCAGCAAGTTTAACAAAATCAAATTTCATAACACTTTATACAGCAGATCCTGTTTCAGGATTCTTAATCAAAGATGCCTTAAGTGGAGGAAGTACAATTACTTCTATAGATGATGGCGCAACCGCATACTTTGATAATGAAACAACTAATATAGGAAGTGCAGATGCTTCATATAGAATTGAATGGGGCGATGGAAGTTCGAACTCCTCCATTGCCGCTGATACAGATGCTGGTGGTACACAAGGTGCAAGACTAAGCCATGTGTTCACCACATCAACAGAAACAGATAGAGAGTACACGGTTAAATTAACTCTACTTACTCATTCTACTGCTGACCCAAGTGTTATTCCAAACAATGCATCATCTACAATTAAAGTTTACGATACCCACACTCCAACCATAGCCGCTAATACAACAAATGTAATTAACGAAGAAGGCACTAGTGGTGGAGTAGTTCAGTTTACAAATAATACTGAGAACACAATTGGTAGTAATGCTACATTTGGTATTTACTATGTTTATAATTGGGGAGATGGAACAACATCAACAGTATCCACAGGCGGTGGAGGCTCAGGCGATACTGGAGGCACAATAAATCACACTTACGCATTGAGTGGTAGTGATCAAGCCTCAGGTGCTAATGCAAATTACACAGGTAATTTACAAGTTTATTCAGCACATTCAAGTTCACCTTTTACTAGTTCAGACTTTACAATTCATTTAGAACCAGATGTTAGAGCAAACTTAACAGCAACATCTACAACTAAAGCATTAAAGTCCAGTAATGACAATGACCAAACTTTATATGCTGGAACAGATTTAAGTGGTACAAACAGAGGTACTATTACAGTTGAAAATACATCACAAAATGGTAATGTTTATACATATACTTGGGGTGATGGTTCTAGTGATGCAAACATTACATCAGGTGCAGGTGATTTAAGTTCGAATATTACGCATGATTATTCAGCACAAACACCAGGTAGTTATGATATACAACTAACAGTAACAGGTACACCTGATATTTCTGCACAAACAGATAGTGAAAATGTAAGTATTACATTAGAATCAGTACCAAGTGCACCAGACGGAGTAAGTTCAAAAACAATACAATTAAATACTTCTGCACAAGATACAAGTAGATTGGCAAGTGGAGCCACAGACTTTACAGATGCCAGTTTAGCGGCAGGTACAAGTTTAAATACATCTACAGCAAGAAGATATGATACAACAACAGAAGTAAGTACAACTGTTATAAGCAATGCTTATAGAAGTGATAGTGGAACAGTTAGTGCATTAATAGATGGTTCAGCAGATGGACAAAAAGCATTTAGTACTTCAACTGGCGAAACAGGAACATTTACATCACTTTCAATTACATCAGAAGGTGATGCCTATAATGAGATAAGTTCTACAACTTATCCACAGAACTTTTATCAAGTCTTTAGTGGTAGAATAATAAAAGATATTAGCACTTTAGATCATGGTGTACATAGTTTTGCTATTAGTCATGACAGCACAGGTGCTACAAATAATGTTTATGTTGTTAAAGACAATGTAACAAGTGCACCTACAGTTAATATTGGTAGTGCTACATTAGAAGAATTAACAGCAGGTACTAAAAGATATGTTTCAGGTGTTCCATATTATAATGCCGGTTCACCACAAGTAAAATTAGTAGGTGCCACAGTAGATAATTTAACAGGACAAGGTTACTTAGATAGCAGTAGCATTTTTGATGTTGCTAGTGGAACCAATGCAGAAGGAACTTCAAGTTCTGCAGTCCAACAAGAGTCAAGAACTTACACAGAGATAGATGGAAGTTCAAGTTTATTAAGCAGTGGTACACCAATAGCAAACGTAGGTGTTGCTAGTTCATATGCATTAGGAAATATAAATGTTGACATTACAAGTAGTTCTGTTACATCAGTAGAAGGTGTAAGATTTAGAGCACAAAACATGAATGGGTATAGCAGTTATACTTCAGATCATGGAACAAAGATTCAAGTTTGGACAGCAAGTCCAACATTCGACGAAGAAAATATTGCAGTTTCAGATAGTTTAGGCGCAGGGTTTGATGACGATGGTAAGAGAGTTTCAGGCTTTGGAAGTAGTGCAGATACACCAGCATTTGGTTCAGGTGTAAATAATTATACAGCAAATGTATGGAGTGGTGCAGAAACTATTGCAGGGACAAGTGAAGCAGTAGTAAGATGGAATACGTTACAACACTTCGATACAGATTTAAGTTCAGGATACCTACCCGCAGGACCAGACTTAAACACAGGCAGGAGTGGAGCACAATACTTCACTTTTGCCTTCCGCAGAACCACAATGAGTAACTTTGTAATAAGACTTACAGGTACAGTAAGTGGTGTATTTATTGCGGCACCAGGTACAAATATAGATAGTGCGTCAGGACTTAATGGTTGGTTAGATGCAGGTACTACATACGGTGGTGCAGGTACTCCAGGTAGCGATACAGGTAATGGTGGTAATGGTTCAAACGGGTGTGCATTTACATCAGGTGATAGGATTGTAGACGGTACTAGTTATAGTAACAGTACATTTACAATGACACTTGGTGATCAGAATGCTTCAAATAGTACAGGTAATAATATTCTTGTAAGAATAAAACTAGAGGACGGCGACAGTTTAACTGCGTTGAGTATAGAATAATGGCAATATCAGATAGTCAAAAGGTCGATTTGCTTTGGAAGAAGGTAGGTTTTAGTAAAGCCAAATCTGATACTAATGCAAATAAAAAGGCTCCTAATGAGGCTATCGTTTCTGATCCTATTATTAAAACAGCAAGTATTTGGGCACAATCAGATAGTATCCCAGGTGTTATGCCTTCCTCAAATAGTAGTATTGTTCATGTATATTTAGATAGTGTTAGTGGTGCTTTAGAAACTACAGAAGATGGAACAGCATCAGATAATAGAACTTGGAAAACAGGTGGAACAAATTGGATACCACCTTCATTTGGTGCTACATATCAGTTGAAAGTTTATGCCGCAGGTACTGGACTATCAAATGCTCAAAGCAGTGGTACACAATTATTTGAAACAGGTTCAGGTAACGATGATGAATGGTACTTTGATTATCAATCAGGTACATTACATTTTATAGGAACAAACTTACCAACAGATATAGGCACAGGAACAAGTAATGTTATATATGTTAGTGGTGCAAAATATGTAGGTACCACAGGTATAAGTGCTGAAGCCAGTGGTGCTAGTGCAACATTGTTTAAAGCAAACTTATCAGCCGTTTATGCTGACGGTGATATTAATACAGGAGACTTACTTGTTGTTAGTAATGCAGGTGATGGCGAGTATGGTATTTTTATTTCCAATCAAGATGCTCCTACCCAAGCAAGTCATTTAACAAGTGTTGCAACAAGAGATAGTGCTGACAGTGGTGCAGACTCAGGTACACTTGCAGAAACTATTCTTTATAATGGTTCAAGTCCAGTTACATTAGGAAATGTAAGTCTAGGAAGTAAGATTGAAGAAGTTATGGTTACTGTTAATACAGTATTTGACGGAACAAATCCAACACTTACAGTTGGTGATGACAACAATAATTCAAGACTATTAGACAACAACGATATAGATTTAAAAGATGCTATATCATTTGTTGTTAATCCAAGTTTCATATATCAAGGCACATTAGATGCTGACAATACTATTAAAGTTTACTTTGACGATGATAGTTCCACACAAGGTAATGTAACTGTAGCAGTTACTTATTCTTAAGAACTTCTAATAACTCTTTGCAAATAGAATTAAACTCATAATCTTCTATGTCATGAAGTTCTCTCATTCTATCTACAGCACTTTGAACAGCAACTAAAGGATTAGATTTACCCTCTTTGATATGTTTGAATACAAAGCCACCTTCTTTAAACTCTGCTTCTTTTAATAGTTCTGTAATCTTATTGGACATGTGTAAATTTATGTTCCGTTTTTAATACATCATAAAATAATGGTTCACCTTTTGCAACATTTTCTTGCCAATCAGAATCCGAATTGTCATCGGCACCATCACTAATATATTTGTAACAAATAAAGTTCTTACCCATGTTTGCACATACTTTTGCTAATGCATAGGCTTCCATGTCAACACAATTAAAACTTTTATCGTACATTATATGTTGAAATAAATCAAGTGCTTTTAAATCAGTTACAAAATGATCCTGTGTTCTACATACTAGACCATCTGTACCAAAGTCAATCACTCCTGCAACTGATGGATCATCTCCAAATGTTACTCCTGGTCCTGATGTCAGGTCTCCACAATCCATATCGCCTTGCACAAATGTTGTACACTTAATTAAATCTCCCTGCTTCACTCCTATGGCACCTCCGGCTGTACCATAATTTATAACTGTTTTAACTTCAGGATGATTTGTTAAATATCTTGTTAAAACATAAGAAGCATTAATTTTGCCTACGCCTGTGAATAATAATGTCTCTGGTAATGCTTCAGGTAACTCACTAGGTAGTGCAGTTACAATAACTACATCATCTGTTGGTGGTCTCAGATGTGTTAATAAAGATAGTTGTCTCATAAGTCGTTATACTTTTCTATTAATCTTTCTACTTGTTTTCTCACAACTTGCCAAAGTCTTGAATTTGTATTAGCAAAGTTTTTTCTATTATGTAAAGATATCTCTAATATTTCTTTATGCATTGAAACATATTCTTTTCTATTAAATTCCTTACATTGATTAATTATATCCTCTGCTCTTACTAAAGGCAAATATTCGGTGTCAAAATCATAATTAAAAATGTTTTCGAAAAGCCTAAATCCTATTGCTTCTAACTCTATGTGAAGTCCATGGTTTCCAAATACAATAAAAGGATGCCCATTCAAAATAGGATACAATGTTTTATCACTTAACCAAACAAAGTCTGCACTATTTACATTCTCACTTATTAAACTAAAATAACATTCATTATAAACTTCTGGCGGATGATATCTCACAACAGGAGTCCTTCTACCATCGATGCCTACAATTTCTAATTTGTCATTTTCTATTTGTGATTCCTTGCATTCTTTCAAGTAATCTAAAAACGATAAGTCTTCTCCCTTTCTTAACATCTCTTTTACTTTTCTAATGTTATCTTCAGTTAAATTTGCAGGAGGCCTATATGTAACAAGATTGTTTTTAATTAGATTATTTTGCTCTAAAAGATATTGCATAAGAAACTTATCTGGAGTCCATCTACTTTTTAAATTATTAAATCTATATCGTCTATCTTTTTTCTCAAAGTTTTGCCAAGGATAAATTGTAATCTCATTTAGTTCGTTATTGACATGCCTAGATGCAAAGTAATGTATAGAACAATGCCTTTCATGTGTGTTATCATATATAGGAATCATGTTGTCCGATATAATAACATTAGGATATTTTTCTAATATATCATAATCTTTATCTTGCACAAACAACGGCTCTTGACTAGAAAATACTACACACTTTTTGTATATGTTTCCGTATTTTTCTATAAACGGCTCTAAGTCTTTTATGTTCCTACTGCCAAAATCTAAGAATACAATACCTTCTTCCTCTTTATCTGTCCATTCATAATCAAGTCCACATGTATCTAAAATGTTATGTATAGATGTCATCTTATTGAATTGCCAGATAGATGAAATTTCTAGATCATCTGTTTCTAGATTATTATAAGCAGGCTTATGTTTATAGAATAGTTTTATTTTGGTCATCGGTAATAAAGAAACTGTTTATTTTAGGTGTTTGTTTTATGATAGTATCAACAAATTCTCCAGGAGTTTTAAAGTCATGACTAATACAATTTCCTAATTGATGTCTTCCGGGAGTATATTTTTTTAATTCAAGATCTAGATAATCACCTACCTTATTTGTTTCAAGCCAATCGTTATAAAGTTCCATTGCATCTTGCCACTCAGCCTCAGAACATTTTGTCCAATCATAACTTACCCAAGGATTTAATTCTATTTGTTGGCTAACCATATTCTTATGAACTAACTCTATGTCATCTGTTACACTACAAGTTAGCAAGTCTTTACCAACTGTTCCAAAGTCTAACATTAATGGCCCGTAATCTCTTTGCATAGTAAAGTGTTTATAATCTGCTGGCTCTAGGAATGTATCACCATCTGTAGGAGAGTCAAACTTAAGACTTGTGAAGTATGATTCTTGTTCACTGATTATACCATTAGTAAAATCTAAGGATTCGTTATTACCTAACTTCTCGTTAAAATGCACCAATAGGTTTACACTTTGTAACTTATCCCATAACAATGAACTAACTTCTGGATTGACATTTCCTGACAAAGTCTTTTCTTCTAACTCTTCCATTCTTGTTTCAAAGTGATCATGTAATTCATTTAAGTTTTTTAATCTTGTATCAACAAGATCAACTTCATTTAACTTTAAATCTGTAGGAATTGTAAACCAAGTATCGTCACTAGCATTAAGAAAGTCAATTATTCTATTCATCTCTTGTCTTGATTCTAACACAGATGATTCTGTTAAATTTCTGTACACATCATATATATAATTAAAATAGAAGTCATTACGTTTTGCTTCATGCCATAGTATAGTAGAGTGCATTCTTGTTTTATATATTTCTATAAACTTATTTGTTAGTGGTAGGTCGTTTAGTTCCCAAGTAATAATATTTGTATCAGGTTGTGATAAAAGATATTCTACATCATTCTTCCAGAACATATCTTCAGACACATTACTGCCCATATACCTTACTTCGCCAGGTTCATATACTACATGATATCTCATGCACGTTCTCCATAAAATGTAAACCAATTGTTTACTAAGTTAAAATCTTCTTTGTTTTCTATTACAAAGTCTTCATTTGCAAATGCTATTTTTATATTGTTCTCAATCGTATTTTGAATTAATCTATGTCTCTTAAAAGGATTATCAGGCAAACAATAAACACTACACAGCACAATGCCGTTTATATTTTTATCTAATGTAAACTTAGTTAGTGTAGGATACCAATCTAAACTTTCACTTTCAAATTGATAATCGTTTATAATAATATTGTTTTGTTCACAAAATTGATTAATAACTAATCTTTGCATATGAATAGGTAACTGAGACGAGTATTTACTATTCCAGCCTGCATAACTTATCCAAGTGTCTTCACTATTGAAGTTATTTGTTTTGGACTTTTCTCCTACAAATCTAAAATATCCTCCAGGCATCTTTTTATGATGCTCTTCTCCTTTTACAAGTATTCTACCATCCATACTAACTCTTGTTATATCTGTTTCGTTGTTAATATTTCCGTGTATATTTTTAGTGTGGAACAGCAAACAACTACCTGGATCAACTGTTAATGATTTAGATTTGCGTAAGCATTCCTCTTGTATTTTATCAAACTCCCATTCTTCTTCTTTACATTTTGTATCTATTTCATTAGAGTCTTCAATGCTTATAACTTGCAAACTATTTGAATCATATGATTTAGTAATAGGTGTCCAAACATTTTTAATACCATCACCATTGCCTGTCCATTCATCTTTATGAAATGCTAAAAGTCTACCTGCTTTTGCTTGGTTAGGAATAACAATTCTAATATTGAATGTGCGTTGTATCATGTAGGGTAAATCGTTTATACCTAGTAATAGTTCTGCATAAAAGTTATCAATCATATCTCTGAATACATCTGTCTTAGATACTTGAACTAATTCACGTACCAGTACATTTATTTCAGTAGGGGATAAAACTTTATGAATTGTTTCTAATGTTTGTATTTGAGGGAATATTTTTTTAGATTCTTCTAACCAAAATGTAGGCCAATCGTATTTAGAGATATCATATTGAATAATATTATTGTCCCAAAGACTGTCTGTCATGTGTGTTCTCGAATCCGTTTGCTTATATTTATCGGTGACTAAATACTTGTATGGTTATAGAAAGGCTTACATTTGAAGAGATACTTACAATATGGCAGAGTAAACTATGGCCTAACAGACAAAGCAAAATAGAATCTCATAGTGCAATGACATGGCCCTTTGAAGGAGACCCTGAAGAGTATGATATGAAAGTGTTTGATTATCCTGCTACGTTTTGGGGAGTAAGAATTGATAATAAACTTGTAGGTGTGAACTCAGGACACAAGACATCTGATAGGCAATACCGTAGTAGAGGTATATGGGTAGATCCTGATTACAGAAAAAGAGGTATAGCACAGAATCTATTTAACATGACTTTACATCAAGCACAATTAGAAAAGTGTGAAATGATTTGGAGTATTCCAAGAAAAACCGCCCTGCCAGCCTATGAGAGATTTGGTTTCTCAACTGTGGGCGATTATCTAAAAACTGAAACTGCTGATGCTAATATCTATGCAGTCTATATTATTCGTTAAGATATCCTAGTAGTGTATAAACATCACTAACTTCAAACGGATCACCATCTGCATTATCACATAAGCCTGGCTCAACAAACATTGCTTCAACAACTCCGTTATTAACTACCATGCTGTATCTCCAACTTCTTAAACCAAAACCGATGTTTGATTTATCAACTAGAAATCCTAGTCTTCTTGAAAATTCTCCAGCACCGTCAGGTAATGGTTTTACTTTTTTTATATCTAAACTGTTTAGCCAACTGTTCATTACAAAAGTATCATTTACACTTAAACAATATACTTCATCAATGCCAGCATCTTTAAGTTTTTCATATTCTAATTCATACCCTGGTAGGTGTGTTGAACTACAGGTAGGTGTAAATGCTCCTGGCAAGCCAAACAACACGACTCTTTTATCAGCAAAAATTTCCTCTGATGTTAAGTCATACCATTCGAACCCTGGTGATTCATCGATTTCCCTACGAGTTTTAAATACTACGTCAGGTACTTGTATATCAAATGCCATTAGTTTCTCCTATTAAAGTTATATTTATTTGTTTTAAAGTATTCCCATTTGATATTTGGCCTCATCTGATACATGTACTTCAGGATTCCAAGGGGGATCAAATGTTAAATTAATTTTTACTAGATTTACTTCTTTGCAACTTCTTACTGCAAACTCTGTTTCCATTAAAATCATATCACCAAAAGGACAATTAGGTGCTGTTAGTGTCATTAAAACTTGCACATCATTTTCTTGATTAACATCTACGTCATAGATTAAACCAAGGTCTACAATGTTAATGCCTATCTCAGGATCTACTACACGTCTGAGATTAGATGTAACAATGTCTTTTATGCTAATCTTTTCATTACTTTCCATAATCCTTTTACCAATAGTTCTATGTCTTCATCTGTGTTATAAACACCAGGACTTATTCTTAATACACCTTTGCCACCACTTACTTTATTTACAATAGGATGGGCACAAAGTTTGCCTGCTCTTACGGCAACGTTTTCTAAACTTAACATTGCACTAATATCACTAGGGTGAATACTTGTATTAAATGTATAAACATTTCTTCCATTCTGTCTATAATTTTTATAAATTAAATCCATGCCCTCAATATCAAACAATCCTGCTTCACTTAATGCTAGATCTATTTCCATCATCTTCTGTTCTATCTTATCATAGGTTATCCAATCAAGCCATTCACATGCCGTCCCCATACCTAATATGCCGGCAATATTTGGAGTGCCTGGTTCATGTCTGCTTGGTCCTTCATGCCAAGTTATGTTACCATCGAAGTCATATGCGTTAGCAGTATCCCCACCAAATGTTAATGCTCGTAATTTATCAAACCCTAACCTACTATATAATATTCCTATGCCTGTAGGACCATATAATTTATGTCCACTGAGTACTGCAAAGTCTGTAGTAAATAACTTTAATTTTTTAGTACCAGGTGTTTGGCAAGCATCTAAGCATGTAGCCATACCGTTATTATGTGCTAGTTTAATAAGTTTTTCATGTGGTGTTGGTATGCCAGTTACATTACTTGTAGTATGTATAGATAAGAATCCAGTAGGGCCATATTGATTTATTAGTTTTTCAGCAACATTCATATCTAACATACCATTGTCCTTTATAGGAATTACTTGTAGTCTTTTATTCTTTGTTGTTCTGCCTTGTTGGATCCAGGGTAAGATATTTGCTGTATGTTCTGCTTCTGATATTAAAACAACCTGCTTATCTTTATACCATTCAGCAACCATGTTAAGACCTTGCGTCGCACCTGTAGTAAACATTATTTTATTTGGATCGACATTGAATAGTTTTCCAACTGAAGTCCTGGCTTCTTCTAAATCATCTGATACTTTTCTGCTGATATCAAAGTCTCCTCTATTAACATTACAACGTTCTTCTTCGTAATATTTGTTCATGCGATCCAAAACACTTTGATGTGTTTGTGTACTAGCCGCACTATCAAAATACAACAAGGAACTGTTGTTAATTAATGTTGGAAATTCTTCTTTTAGTTTGCTAAAAAGCATTGTTGTAATATGTCCTCTGACTTGTAGTCTTCTATTCCTCTACTATTTAAATAATATAATTGTTCTTTACTTATATTACTGATAGTACAACCATGTTTACACATGATATCTTTTGTATTAATATCTAATTGTGGCTCTGTAATAACTGTAGCACTATCACTTACACACAAATTTTTATTATATAATTCTGCATCAACTCCTGTAGCATCTTTATCTACTGTGATACAACCTAAAAAACTACTATGAGCATTATCGTCTATGATGCTCTTAATGTCAACTCTGCTTTTGCTGTTCTTACCTATGTGGTGTATGTTTGCTACTGAATTGTTTACAACGTTTTCGTAGCAATAAAATGATCCTTTTATTTCTGTATTACAGTATTCATGAACATCTACATTTAGTATGTCTTGTGTATGTTTACTACCTTCGCCTGTTACAGTATATTTAAATGAACTGTTAGGAAATTGTATAACTTTACTTTCAACTACATTCATTGCATTCTCTTTATTTGTTATATCAAAGTTCCTAGTTAAATTTAATTCTGCTCCATCTCTAACAAGATAAAGAATGTTGTAAAGTTTTTGCCCATTTTTGTTTACAAACATTTCGTCTAAGTCTACCTTGCTATGCTTTCCTATATCAACAATAAGTAAGACGCAACTTAGATCTGTATCTCCATAATTATCTACATAGGAAATTGTTGTAGAAAGTTTTGTGTCTTTAGATACTTTTAATTGTAATGGTCCTGTTGAGTTCAGCAAACATAAATCACCTATTCTATTTGTAGGTTGAAAGTATGGTTCGTAATTCTTTACTTTGTTATACCTTTGCATAGGCTCAACTAATTTAAACTTGTAATTAATTCTATCAAGAGTACATGCTACACCATCGTCTATTACAATCTCTGAATCATCATGCTCATGTATATGACCTCTATGTTTAATAGAAGAAGCAACATTCATATGATCAGTTAGTGTGTTTAACTTCATATTTTTGTAAAGACTATTTTTCAAAGGATTGCCCTTTGTCTTTAAATCATGTATTATGTCAGCCGCTACGTTTGGTAGCCAACGATCTTTAAAAGGACTAGTCAATAGATTAGATCTCAAACCTAAGTGTACTAGGTTATGCAACTCGTCTATTGAATATTCTACTTTACTCAAAGTCTTTAAATCCTTCCTGTAAAACTTTATGTGCTAAACTTACATCACCTTTCTTTGTTTTGTTCTTACCTAACACTACTACAGATTCTATATCTAATTCATTTATCAGTCTTTCGTAATGACTTATTATAATAATTGTTTTGTTTCTACTTGCAAACTCTTTTATTGTTTGTATTAGATCTTTTATTGCATCTATATCTAAACCACTATCAGGCTCATCAAGTATAACAACTTCTGGATCTAACATTAGCATTTGTATTAGTTCATTCTTTTTCTTTTGTCCGCCACTTGCCTCAACATTTAATTGTTTCTTATCCCAATCCTCAGGCAATCCTAATACTTCTGCATGACCTTTAAAGTCTGTAAGTTTCTTAATTGTACTAACATTTTCATCTTTAGACATCATTGTTTGCCTAACAAATTGAAAGTTACTTAATCCTTCTACTGGTGTAGGGTTTTGAAAACTAACAAATAGTCCTGCTCTAGATCTTTCAAACGTTTCCATATCTAATAGATCTTTGCCATTTAGTTGAGCCGCACCACTTACATCATAATTAGGATGCCCCATAAGTCCGTGTGCAAAAGTACTCTTACCTACACCATTAGGCCCCATGATAATATGAATACCAGGTCCAAAGTCTAAATGTAGATCACTGAGTATGACTTGGTTGTCAACTTTTACTGTGAACTCTTGGGTAACTAACATTAGTGGTTTCTGCCTCCATCAAACACACAAACAAAATACAATCCAAAGTCTCCTGTATTGAATACTCTATGAAACTCACCGTCTTGTATGCAAATAACATCTCCTTCATTTACTTCAAAACGATTACTATCTATTTCCATTTCACCTTTGCCTTTAACAAAGAAATACACTTCTTCTTGTCCTTTGTGAGTATGTCCGTTTGTACTTTGATTTGCTCTTAACAATGTACTACTTAAGACTAAATTATTTCCAAAGGCATTGTCTTTTAATATATATTGGTCGTTGTCTTTAATTACTTTTCCGCCAACATCATTTATATTGCACTTGATCATCCTACTGCTCCTTCTAGAGTTACACTTAAAAGTTTATTTGCCTCAGCGGCAAATTCTAAAGGAAGTTTTTGAAAAACATCCTTACAAAAACCATTTACAACACAATTTACTGCGTTCTCTTCGTCTAATCCTCTACTTTGTAAGTAGTATAATGCTTCTTCTGACAGTTTACCTGTACTTGCTTCATGCTCAACTATACTGTTTTTATTATACTGCGAAACCACCGGTATTGTCAAGGCCCTACTGTTATCTAACATGAGGCTATCGCATTGTGTATAGTTTCTACTATTGTCTGCTTTCTTGTTTATACGAACCATACCTCTATATGTATTTGTACTATCGCCAAAACTTATACCTTTGGATATAATGGTGCTCTTGGTATTCTTTCCTACATGAAACATTTTAGTTCCTGTATCTGCTTGTTGTTTGCCTTTTGTTACTGCAACACTATAAAACTCTCCAACACTATTGTCGCCTTTTAATATACAACTAGGGTACTTCCATGTAACTGCTGAGCCTGTTTCTACCTGTGTCCAACTAACTTTACTGCTTTCTCCTTTACACATCGCCCTTTTGGTAACAAAATTTAGTACACCACCTACACCATTCTCATCTCCTGGGTACCAGTTTTGTACTGTTGAGTATTTTATCTCTGCCCTATCGTGTGTTACGAGTTCTACTACAGCCGCATGTAATGTGTTCTCATCATATGCTGGAGCAGTACAACCTTCTAAGTAACTGACATAACTATCCGCATCTGCTATAATAAGGGTTCTTTCAAACTGTCCTGTATTACGAGCATTGATGCGGAAGTATGTGTTCAACTCCATAGGGCATTTAACACCCTTAGGAATATAACAGAATGTGCCGTCAGTAAACACGGCACTATTTAGGCAAGCAAAGTAGTTATCCTTGGGAGGAATAACACTACCTAAATACTCTTTTACGAGTTCGGAATGTTCTTGTATGGCTTCACTTATGCTACAAAAAATGATGCCTTGCTTTTTAAGTTCTGTTTGGAATGTTGTGGCAATGCTAACACTATCAAATACTGCGTCAACGGCCACTGCGGGAATTTTATTTTGTTCTTCTATACCTAGTAGTGAATCTCTTTCGTGTAATGGTACACCTAACTTCTCAAAAGTATCTAGTATCTCTTGTGGTATATCTTCTTTGCTTCTTATTGTAGGTGCTGAATAATAACTTAGACTTTGATAATCAATAGGTTTGTAATTAACATTTGCCCAAGTAGGTTCTTTTATTGTTTGCAAGTGTTCGAATGCTTTGAGTCTAAATTCTGTAACCCATTCAGGTTCGTTCTTTAGCAAACTTAATCGTTTGATTATATCTTCATTAAGTCCTGGTTCGAAACTTTCTGTTTCTATTGGTGTTGTAAAACCTGCCGTATATTTGTTGTCAGCAAGTTTGCTGACTTCAGTCATACTAATTTCTCCAATATGATCTTTAATGGATGCCCGTTGTGTCTACAGATAATTTGTGCTTCATGAACTTTTTGTTCTGCTACTTCATAATTATATGAACCAGCAATGCCTTTACCATTCTCGTGAATGTTCATCATTATTACTTTTGCTGATTCTAAGTTTTTATTAAAAACTTCTATTAGAAGTTGCACTACAAAATCCATAGGCGTGTAATCATCATTAAGAAAGATTACGTCGTATCTATCAGGGTATCTAAGTTCTACTTTTGACTTTGTACTTTGTTTTGATCTCGCCATTATTTTTGGTGTTTAGGTAGTTTTGCTTCAACAAACATCTCATGCTTTTGTTTTATAGGATTAAACTTTCTCAACTTTAATTTCCTATTTTCTTGTATGAGAGTTTTTGTTTTAACAGCCGTGTAATGATATGTGTGACTATCTCTAGTCTCACCTTCTGGTATCAAATATACGATCTGTTTCTTTTTATTACTTTTACTTTTGCTTGCCATCTTTAGTTGAGGGGACTTTTAGTGTCCCCTCCCCATATCTATTTATAAACCAGATTACCCAATTTTAATCTTTTGTGGTTTAAGTGCATCTGGAACATTCCTAAAAAGTTTTACTCTTAGGATACCATCCTCCAGTTTTGCTTCTTTTACTTCTACATACTCTGCAAGTTTGAAAGTTCTAATGAAGTTTCTTTCTGCAATGCCTTTATGTAAGTATTCAATATCTTCGTTATCTAAAACTTCAGATGTGCCTGATATTTTTAAAGTACCATCTTCTAGTTCAATATCAATGTCAGACTTTTTAAATCCTGCTACTGCTAAAGTGATTTCATAAACATCATCTTTACCTTTACTAATGTTATAAGGTGGATACCCTGTAGCATTATTAAATGCAGGCTCGTTGAAAAACTCATTGACAAGTTTATCAAATCCTATTGAAGTTTTATAAAGTGGGGAAAGTGTATCAGTCGTGATACGGAATTGCTTGTTTACCATAATTATCTCCTTAAATTTTAAGCAAGTTAAATTTCACTTTACCCATTTGGCGTAAAGTAAAATCGCGAGTGAGGTCGTTTCCGGTTTGTGTGTTGTCTGTATCTCCTCACACACTTGTTACACTTCTTGGTTTCCTTTGATGTTGCCATCTCTGGTCCTTTGTTGGGTAACCCAAAAATATAATCCTAAGATTACATTCTAAACTAGGATGAATAAACCCGAGCACTTTTGAAGACCTCTATTTCAAGGCCCGTGCTCTTTTGAAGATTTAAACTTCCGGCAATTTATTTCTAAATTGCAAAGTTATTTATCATTTACATTATATAATATAGTGCTTTTTTTGAAAAAATCAACCTTTTTTTGCAAAAAATGGCTACTTTTTAAAAGAATTTAGCACTACAGGTGCAAGTAACTTAAATTCTTCATATGAATAATCTCTTTTCATTTCATTTACTATCTTAGAAAGAATTTGAATATTATCAGGATGATTTATTTTTTCTTCTGACCACCCTTGTTGTTTGCACCATGATTTTGGTTCAATATGATCGTGATGTGGTTGATGATATTTTTCGTCGCGGCCTTCTATTGCAACTTTATTGTCACCTAATCCATAATCAAAAAGTATTTCTTTACCGTCTTCTGCTTGCCAACTATCAGGTGCCTTTTCATACATTAATTGTATTTCTTCATCACTCCATCTATATTTTAAACCTAGTTTGGTTACATAAACTCGTTTGAGATCTCTATGTTTTACGAACTCTTTAAATATAGAATCGTTCAAATATGTATTTTCTGTGTTACCTCTGTAAGGATTTTGTTTTTGATTTACGATTGCTTCGTTTATTTGTTCTCGTCTACTCATTAAATTAAATCCATTTCAAAGTCGTAGTTAAAGTCTTTAGGAAGTTCAATGTCATTCCATTCCCAAGTATTATCTGTAGAATATTTGCTTACAATTTTGTATATGCCTTTAGCAATTACCATAGGCTCATATCGCATACTTGTAACATCTTCGTTTTGTTCTTTTAAAGCATCTTTAATACTCTGGTGCAATTTATTACCTTGATTTTCTTTAGGCAAATATTGTTTAATTGCTATTTTAATTTGATGCATAACTGCATGTATGTTTTCTTTAAGAACATCTTGATCTTGTGCTTTTAAGAATTCTGCCATACCCCAAATGTTTGCAGTCTTTACAACTGTGGTTGGGAATGTTCTAGCATCAAATTCTATAGCATGTTTCATTAGAAATTTTCCATAGTCTTCAGTATATTTCTTTAAGTTACCAATACCTGAAAGCCTATTTGATGTAGGTCCTTCTTTATCTTCTTTTTCAACTACAGTAATGCCACAATTATCAAATTGTTCTGATAACCAAAAATCTATGTCATCTTCATCTAACACAGGTTTGTCTGCATCGACTCTACCTCTTGAACGCATTACTCTAATATTAAATTTTTGAACTTCACTTGCTGGTAAAGGTGATATGTTTTCTGTAGCAAACTGCTCTACATCTTCTAATTCATCATCACTTATGATATAATTGATACTGACTGCTTCAATACCGTAAAACATTGAGCCTAATGTTCTATGCTTACCATCATTAATCCATAATCTACCTTTGCTATCCATTCTACCATAACCAGATGTAAGTTTGTTAGGTTGAAAAACTGTCATTAAATCTTCGAACAAGTGTCTAAAAAATATTTGTCTCTGTGTCTTATTGTTATGCCAAAACTTTTCAATAGGTGTTGTTTGTTGATGTAATTTAGGAACACCATATGATTCACTCATCTCTTCAAGTGTATCAAACACACCTAAGTCAAGACCATAAAAAGGATTCTTATCTCCTAAATTTAAACACTCATTGATTAAAAGAATAAACATATCCTCAAATGATGAAGCATTTGGATTAATCTTTCTGGCATCGATATATAAAGGACAGTTGTTAATTCTTCTGCGTTGCTCTTTTTTAGTTAAGGTAGACCATTTAACTCTGTCTTTTTTAGGACCAAACAGCGGATATAAATCATCACCAAACATTTGAGTTACTTTGTTTGAATATGCCATTAAGCCGCCTCCTCGCACTCTTTCTTAAGTTGAGCATCTGCTTGATCAAACCAACCGTTCTTGGTCTTATATTGACAAGCATAATTTCTTCTGCCACCTTCTGCTAATGGTAACCACTGTTCAGCCTTACCAATGATAGCACGGTTCCAGTAAGTA
>Ga0163109_10000961_pt1 | contig 22756 bp, 22 predicted proteins | sample CRUFie1St13metaG_FD_108704 | JGI IMG/M metagenome (GOLD analysis project Ga0163109, IMG submission 108704) | Marine microbial communities from the Costa Rica Dome - CRUD Field 142mm St13 metaG | ecosystem: Environmental > Aquatic > Marine > Oceanic > Photic zone | place: Costa Rica: the Eastern... | reverse complement strand
GTTGCCTCCGCAGCCCACACCAGGCATCAACGGATTGTCTTGGTTGGCACTGCTGCACACCTCAAGCTTGCCGTCCTTCTCGCACAGCCATGCCCAGCCCGATCCAAAGCGCGTGGCTGCAGCTTTGCTGAAGGCATCCTTGAAATTCTCAAAACTGCCAAAGTCCCGGTCGATGGCTTCGCCAAGTGCGCCTTCAGGCTGACCGCCACCGTTGGGCGACATGCTGGTCCAAAACAACGTGTGGTTCCAAAATCCACCGCCGTTGTTGCGCACCGCACCGTTGTCGCTGTGCTCACGCAACAACGTGTCGATGTCCTTGCCCGCAAGCTCGGTGCCCTCGACGGCTGCGTTCAACTTGCTGGTGTACCCTGCATGGTGCTTGCCATGGTGGATTTCCATGGTGCGTGCATCAATGTGTGGTTCAAGCGCGTCGTGCGCGTAGGGAAGGTTGGGGAGCTCAAAAGCCATGTTCTTCGTTGTTGGAATGAATGATGTTGTCCTGGTTTGTCAAGTCCAAAGATACAGCGCCTCCAGCACGGAAGAAGGCCTGTTCGTCGAGAAGGGCATGGACGGCACGCGCCACCCCTTCGTCCCCTTGGTTCAGCACTTCGTAGGACGCCGACTCGCCCCACAAGGCACGGACCACTTGCGCGAGAAAGCGATGCTGCAACTTGGCAGCTTCTTCTTCGCTCGGCTCGCGCCATGGCCAACCGCCTCGTTCTGCCTCGGCATACACCGCCTCCACCACCTCGGCCTCCCAATTCGAGAGCGACTCGATGTCGTTGGCATTGTCGCACCTCGTCAGCGCCTCTCTGCGCCCGTCCATCCATGTGAACACCGCATCGCGCAACACCCCTGTCCAAATCCACTCGCTCACCCAAGAGCTCGTTGCGGCACTGTCCCATGGCACAAACACATCCGGCGCGATGCCTCCCCCGCCAAAAACTTCGCGGCCCAGGGGGGTCACATAGCGAAGGGAATCGACCAACGGCATGCTGTCCGCATGGTACAGCTCGCCGGATTGCAGGCGAACATCGAAGTCGTCCTCATACTCGGAATAGGGCTTTTGGATGGCCCGACCGGTTGGGGTGTAAAAACGCGCCACGGTCAGGCGCAATGCTCCTGATCCAGGCACAGGGAATTCCTCTTGCACCAGACCCTTGCCAAACGTTCTGCGACCCACCACGATGCCGCGGTCGTTGTCTTGGATGGCACCCGCAAAAATTTCGCTTGCCGAGGCCGATCCTTCGTCCACGATGACCGCAATGGGCCATTGGGCATACGGGCCTTGGCGACGGGTGCTGTAGGTCCTGCGTGGCGAGGATTTGCCTTCGGTGTACACAATGGGTTCCCCTTCCTCCAAAAACAATTCCACCATGTCCACCACGGCGTTCAAGTATCCACCCCCGTTGCCCCGAAGGTCCACCACGACCGACGTCGCTCCCTGTTCCTCCAAAAACGCCATGGCCGCTTCGAACTCCTGTGCGGTTTTCGCCGCAAAGCGAATGGCCTTGATGTACCCGACGTTGTCTTCCATGTTGAACGCCGCCACCACACTCTGGATGGGAATGCGGTCTCGGGTCAGATGGACTTGAAATTCTTGCCCTCGGCGGGCCAAACCCAAGGTCACTTCCGTGCCGCGCGGTCCCTTCAACAAATCCATGACGCGGCGGTTGTCCAAGGCGGGGCCTGAAATGGCTTCGCCGTCCACCAAGAGGATTCTGTCGCCCGCCTGAATGCCGGAAGCATCAGAGGGCCCTCCTGGAATGGCCGCCACCACCATCAACGTGTCGTCTTGGATGATGAACTCGACGCCAATCCCTTCGAAGTTGCCTTCCATGTTTTCAGACATGGACGCCAGTTCCTCACCGCTGAAGTACACCGTGTGCGGATCGAGTTCTTCCAACATGGCGTCAATGGCCGCATCCACAAGCCGGCTTCGGTTGAAGGTGTCGACGTACAAATCCTCCACGCGTTGCAGGATGTTCAACAACCGCGCTTGGTCGCCTGACGCATTCCAATGCCGATGAAACGCCACGGCAGGGGTTGATTCATCCCCGCTCCCCCAACCGCATCCGCGGCCAAACCACAGGCCGATGACCAACGCCACCGCCAGGGCCAAAGGTTGTCCATTCTTCATTCCGCCAAATGAACGATTTCAACCCCCGCTTGGTTCAAAAAGTCCAATCCGCTTCGGTCCTTGTAGGCATCGGCATAGACCACCCTGACAATGCCCGCTTGGTGAATGAGCTTGGCACAATCGCGGCATGGAGACAAGGTGATGTACAACGTCGCACCTTGGGCACTGTTGTTGCTTTTGGCCAGCTTCGTGATGGCATTGGCTTCCGCGTGCAGCACGTACCAATGGGTGTTGCCCTCCCCATCCTCGCACACATTGGGGAATCCACTTGGTGTGCCATTGTACCCATCGGCAATGATCATCGAGTCCTTCACAATCAACGCCCCCACTTGCTTACGCTCACAATGAGACAGGGTCGCCCATTCCCTGGCCATGCGCATGTACGCAGCATCGTACCTCTTTTGCTTGGCGTCCTGTTTTTGTTGGGCCTCCATGGAAACAAAGGTAGGTGCTGAACGCAGCACAGCCGCACCTGAGTTGTAGCTTGCACCATGCGCATTTACACGCGAACAGGAGACGACGGAAGCACTGGCTTGTTTGGTGGATCCCGCATTGGCAAAGATGAGTTGAGGATCGAGGCCTACGGCACCATCGACGAACTCAACGCCTGGATTGGCAAGGTGGCCGCCCACGACGCCTCCGAGCCCTGGCGCGGCAAACTGCAAGCCATCCAAGGAGAGCTCTTCACCCTCGGAAGCCACTTGGCCACCACCGATGCCAACATGGCAAAGAAACTGCCTCCGCTCGACGAAGCCGGAGCCGGAGCCCTGGAAGCATGGATGGACACCATGGAATCCGACCTGCCGCCTCTGACCCATTTTGTGCTGCCGGGTGGACATCCCGCTGCGGCAGATGCCCATGTGGCGCGAACCGTTTGTCGCCGTGCCGAGCGTCGATGCGTCGCGTTGTCCCGCGAAGAAGAAATCACGCCCTTGGGACTGCGTTACCTGAACCGATTGTCCGACGCGCTGTTTATGCTGGGACGCTGGTTCACCCATGCCACTGGAAATGCTGAAATTCCTTGGGTGCCCAGCAAATGATTCTCAAATCGCGACCAATCTCTTGACTCGCATTGAGATTCGGTTATTTTTGCGCGCAACAAACGTCACCTAGGACACCATGTATTGGACACTCGAACTTGCCTCATATCTCGAGGACGCCCCTTGGCCAGCAACCAAGGACGAGCTCATCGACTTTTCGATGCGCACCGGTGCACCGTTGGAAGTGGTTGAGAATTTGCAGCAACTTGAAGACGATGGTGAATCGTTCGACACCATCGAAGACATTTGGCCCGATTATCCTTCCAAGGAAGACTTCTTCTTCAACGAAGACGAATACTGAGGCCCCGAGGCATCCCTGCGCGGGATGACGCACATCGCTTGAAAGCCGCGCCCCTTCACGGCTGGTTGAGGACGGGCAAAGCAAAGGCGGGACTTTCGCCCCGCCCCACTTGACATTGAACTCAAACGGTCTCCGCAGATTCCGTTTGTACCACACCAAGGGAGACCAATCCCTCGGCTAGGGCAATGTGAATCAATTGTTTGGCAAAAACAAGCGATGGGGCATTTTTTTGACGAAAAATGCGTTTTGCGCCTTGAAAATTGCGTTTCATCCATCCGTAAGCGCGACTCATTCCCGATTGGTCTCCGGAAACGTCACCCATGCTCACCATCCTTGCCCTCGGCAAGGACGCGCCTCCACGTCTCCCCGGACCGCTGTTCCACCACCACCTCACGGTTCGCGGTGAGGGCTCCCACAATCTCGGCATCGCCATGGCGGACAGTGAGCAACGTCATGCCATGCACAACGTCCAACATGAAGGACGGCTCCAACATGGCCTTGAGTGCATCGAGCGAGGCGTCGTCCCTGTCGGCGAGCACCCCAAAATGCGTTGCGCTCTGCTGCATCAAGCGCACGTGGATGCCAGCCCGGTCCAAGGCGCCGAACAAGGCTGTCAAATGGTCCTCCGCCAAAAAGCTGCCGTCGTTGGTGTAGACTTCCATCCACGTTTGGTTGTCCTTCCAGATGAACATGGGCATTTCAGGCACCACGCCTGGGAAAGCGTCGATTTGTGTGCATGGTCCTGATGGGTCCTCAAAGGACCGCACCCACAAAGGCAACCCTGCTTTTTTGAGCGGTTTGACGGTGCGCGGATGGATGACGCTCGCACCGTAGTAGCTCAATTCCAGCGCCTCGGCATGGTCGACGAATGGCACGGTTTGGGCATCTGGGTAGCGCTTGGGATCGGCGTTCATCATGCCAGGAACGTCTTTCCAAATGGTGACCTCTTTGGAGCCCGTGGCCACGGCGAGCAATGCCGCACTGTAATCGGACCCTTCTCTGCCGAGGGTCGAGGTTTTGCCATCTTCGTGCCGACCAATGAATCCTTGCGTCACCACAATCTGACGGCCTGCGTCGTTCAAGAAAGCCTCGCGCAGGGATTGCCCTGCCAAATGCAAGGTGGATTCATCGACCCGGGCAAACCTGTGTGGACCGTGGGTGGAAATGGTCTGTCGAACGTCCCACCAAACAGCCGATTTACCGATGGCTTGCAGCCATGCGTGGACCAAGGTGGTGCTGGCCAATTCTCCCGCCGCCACAAGGGCGTCGTAGGCCACGGCCTTGTCCAGGACGTCACCCTCTGCTGTGGATCCATAGGCCTCATGCCAACACGACTCCATCCGTTCCACCAAGCGGCCTGACACCTCTGGAGGAAGGCCCAAGGTTTGGGCCACCTCCACATGGGACGCCACACACGTGTCCCACAAATTCCTTCGCTCAGATGCATCAGCCTCCCACACGGCCTCGAGGGCGTTGGTGGTCTTGCCCATCGCAGAGACCACAATCACCGCCGACCCTTGGGCATCCAAGTGCTCAACCAACAACGCGCCAACGCGCCGGATGGCGTTGGCGTCGCGGACCGAGGCTCCTCCAAATTTGTGGGTGGAACAACTCATGGAGATGGGATTTGGGTCCAGGAGGTGAGCTGTTCTCGGGTCAACCGGCCGTTCAACCAATCGGCGGACACCCTGGCCCCGAGCTTTGCATAAAACCCGATGGCCGGTGCGTTCCATTCCAACACTTGCCATTCCAAGCGCTTCGCTTGCTGCTCGTTGGCGCAAGCCACAACGGCGTCAAACAACGCCTTGCCCACGCCTCGGCCACGCCAAGATGCTGTGACCACGAGGTCCTCGAGGTACCATGTCCTGCCTTCCCAAGTGCTGTAACGCGGATGGTGGAGGGCCATGCCCACGATGTCACCGCCATGGGTTGCGGCCACCGTCACCTCAAAATGTCCCTCTGCGGCGTCCTTGGCAAATTGGTCCAAAGTCAAGAACACCTGGACCTTGGCGCGCTCGTAGGCCGCCAACTCCACAATCAATCCATGGACCGCTTCCAATTCGTGATTCTCCGCCCGGCGAATGGCCAAAGGCATGTTGGTGTCCGACTCCATTGTGTTGCGCAAGTTACCCCATGGCGAATCCGATTGCCCACTACCTTTTGGCCTGAATCGAACGCCATGGAAAACCTCATCCTTGCTCCTTTGGACATCGCCTTGTTGCTGGTGTTGCTCGTGGGCGCGTGGCGCGGGTTTGTGAAAGGCCTCGTGTTGTCCGTGGCCTCGTTGGTGGGCCTTGTGGGTGGGATTTGGGCGGCAGGTCACTTTTCACATGTGGTGGCGCACTCCCTCGCTCAGCATGTCCATTGGTCCGTCAACACCGTCCATGTGGCGTCGTTGGCCTTGACGTTTGTGCTCGTTGTGTTGGCGGTTCATCTGTTGGCCAAACTGATCGAGAAGGCCCTGGATTTGGTGGCGTTGGGGTTCGCCAACAAAGTAGCTGGAGCAATGTTTGGCGTCTTGAAGATGGGGGTGATTCTCTCCTTCGGAATGATGCTGCTGAACCATGTTTGGGGTCCGCGGGCGTGGGTTCCTGAAGCAGAGACCCCTTCGGTGCTGCTCGGGCCAGTCGAAACAATCGCGCCGGTGCTGACCCCGGTGCTCAATGACCTCGAACGCCCAACGCTTGAAAGTGGGCATTCATTCGACGTTCCAGCCGCTCCATGACCTCACCGTGCGGCCCCTCGCCGTCCCATGGCTCCTTCACGCTCGCGTAGCATTTGATTTTGGGCTCGGTGCCGCTCGGACGAACGGTCACCCGCGAGCCCTCAGCCGTCACGAATTGGATGACGTTGGACTTGGCCTGTGTCAACGCACGAAGCTTGTGTCCGTCGGGAGAACGCACCTCGCCAGTTTGAAAATCCAAGATTTCAACCACCTTTTCTCCTGCGAGGTCTTCGGGTGGCGTTTCACGGAAGGACCGGATCATGGCGGCGATTTGGGCCTTCCCATCGCGACCTTCCTTCACGAGGGAAACCAACCCCTCTTTGTACGCCCCATGACGGCGGTGGATGGCCGCCAATCGATCCAGCATGCTTTCCCCTGATTGGTCCAGCTCATGCGCCAATTCCGCAAGCAAGCAACAGCTTTGCACCGCATCCTTGTCCCGAACTTGGTCTCCCACGAGATACCCATAGCTTTCCTCTCCGCCAACCACATACTGCACCTTTCCTTCTTCCTGACGAATGGCCTCCGCAATGAACTTGAAGCCGGTCAGCGTCTCACGCACTTGCACGCCATAATGGTCTGCCAAATCTGCAAGCAGGTTGGTGGTGACGACGGTTTTGGCCACAAACGACGGACGGTCCAACTTGCCTGACTCTTTCCACTTGGACAGGACGTGGTCGGTCAACAGCGCCGCTGTCTCGTTGCCGTTCAACAAAACAAACGACCCCTTTCCATCGGGAACCGCGAGCCCCACCCTGTCCGAATCCGGATCGGTGCCCATGACAAGAGATGCCCCGACCTTTTCTGCCAATGCCACAGCTTCTGCCAATGCAGGTCCTTCCTCTGGATTGGGGCTGGCCACTGTCGGGAAGGCGCCGTCAGGAATGGCTTGCGAAGCCACTTCATGGACGTTGCGAAAACCAAACGCTTCCAATGCCGGTGGCACCGCAAGTGCGCCAGTCCCATGGAGTCCCGTGTACACAATGGGCAAATCTGAACCATGGGCGACGAGATGCGGTGAAAGTCTGAACGAGGCCAACATGGCGCGGTAACGCTCGTCCCAGGATTCGTCCAACAACCGGACGAGGTCTGTGCTCCGAGCGGCTTGGGTTTGGGGATCCAGCGCCCTCACCTCTGCCACGAGTTGGGCATCTTCTGGGGCAACGACCTGCCCACCATCCGACGCGTACACCTTGTACCCGTTGTAAATCGAGGGGTTGTGGCTCGCGGTCACCACCACACCCCCCACCGCGCCCAATTCTCGAACCGTCCACGACAGTTGTGGAGTTGGCCTGAGCTCAGGATAGAGCCACGCCTCAAAGCCATTGGCCGACAAGACCTCGGCGGTGATTTGGGCAAACTCATGGCTGCGGTGACGGCTGTCGCAGGCCACTGCCACGCGGTGTTTTTGTCCGTCGGACGCATCGCCGTACACCTTTTTCAAGTGGTTGGCGAAGCCTTGGGTGGCATTGGCAATGGTGGTGGCGTTGATGCGGTTGGTGCCCGGGCCCATCTTCCCTCGAAGCCCGCCCGTGCCAAACGACAGATCCATGTAAAACGCATCGATGAGTGCTTCTCGACACTCGGGGTCTTCATCGCATCCGTCGAGCCACTGTTGGACCGTCAACCGGGTGTCTTCGTCATGGGGAAGTTGTGTCCAAGCTTGCGCCTTGGCACGAACTTCGTTCAGGAGAGCTTCGTCAGTCATTCACGGGGGAAAGTTCACACATCTTTTTTCAACTCCCAACACCTTTGGAGCGCCTCGGTCCAATGGATGCCCGGCCACCCCATTTCTTTTCGAAGGGGCCTACCGTCCAACACACTCCAAGCCGGCCGATGCGCCGCAGTGGGAAAGGCATCCGAAGACACCGCCTCGACAGGCACATCCAGTTGAGCCACACGCATGATTTCCTGCGCGAATCCATGCCATGAAGCATGTCCTTCGTGGGCAAAATGCCAAATTCCCTGGGGCATCGACGTCCGTCGCGCGGCCATGTCAAGCAAGCCCTCCGCCAACAAAGGCGCCGCCGTGGGAACGCCCAATTGGTCGTCGACGACCTTGAGGGCTCCATGGCGCCCGGCCAAGTTCAGCATGGTGTTCATGAAGTTTTTCCCTTCGGCATCGTAGAGCCAAGCGACGCGAACCACCGCACCCTTCACCCCAGATTTGAGAAATGCCCGCTCACCCGCTCGTTTGGTGCGCCCGTAGGCTCCGAGGGGATTCACCTCGTCCGTTGGCAACAATGGGCGATGCTCCGTCAAACCAAACACGTAGTCGGTGCTGATGTGGATCATGGATGCGCCTTCCGCCACGCAGGCCTCGGCCACATGCGCCACGGCCTCGGCATTGACGCGGTGCGCCTCGCCCTCGTTGGACTCGGCAGCATCCACAGCCGTGTATGCGGCGCAGTGGATGACCACGTCGGGGCGAAGGAGGGCCACCTGCTTGCGCACGGCCTCCCGGTCGCACACGTCGAGGTCGGCTTGTGTCAGGCCCTCAAGCACTACGTCGTCACGGTTGACGCCACACGCCATCAAACGCGAGCCCAACTGACCGTTGGCTCCTGTCACCAGCACTTTGGTTGGTTTCGCATCCATCACTTTGCAAACATGGCAACTTTCCACCCACAATTCACGTACACAAATTTATCTTTGCTTTCGCTCCAGTGTGGACAACAAGAACGCTTTGGCATGGTCCTTGAATGCCCTCACTGGAATGGCATTTTGAACACGAACAACATGAACACTTCTCCACTCCAATCCATGCGTCTTTTGCCGATGGCCATGACGCTGTTTGCCTTCCTTCTTGTCGCTGTCGAAGGGTCTTGCCAGACTTCCGAGACGCCGGAGACGCAGAAGGCGGAAAAAGAAGTTGAAAAAGACGTGCTGCTCAAAGAAAAGTGGAGGCACGTGGGCTTCCACCTCATCTCTGATGTGCCAGGAGACGACCTCGAGTCTGTGATGGAAGAGCCTTCGTTTGGCTTTGCCTTGACCACCATGAAACACGACCGCAAAGGCTTGCTTGACGGTGGTTTCGACATTGGTTTCCAGCCCATTGGTGGATTCGACACCACCATCACGGTCAACGACAATGGCACGCTTCGCGACGGCACCCTTAGCGTGCGCAATCAGCTCGCCCACGCTTACTACTTGTTGCGCATGACGCTGTTTCAAAACTCCGGTTTCCAGCCTTTCGTGGAAGGATATGCAGGGGTGCGCGGGTCTTTTTTGGGTGCTCGGCTCGTGATGGAAGACGGCGATGAAAGCACCAAAATCAACGACGTTCCCTACTTTTCATCGAACTTCAATTACGGTTATGCAGCAGGGCTGCGCCTGAGGGTGGGCAAGCGATCCTTTGTGACCGCGCGGTATGCCCGCATGCTCCACCTCGACGGAGGAGATGTCGTTCAAGTGGCGGATCCGAGTGGCATCTCCATTGACGAAACAGGGGCCGTCACCAGCTCCAGAACCGTGGGGAGAACGCTGCCGCCGTATTCCGTGCGGGTTGGGTTGGCCATCAACCTCTGAGGGCCAAACCCCTCAATGGGTTCGCATCGCCTCCACGGGCGGCAGGTTGGCCGCCTGGCGCGCTGGGGACATGCCCGCGACCAATCCTGACGTCACCGCCACGCCCAGCGCCAACATCACGCGCTTGGGTGCGATGTGCAGCGTCAAGCCAAAGTCCGTGGCATTGATGCCCCAAATCAGAAGCTGAATGCACACCAGCGCCAGAAGGGCGCCAAACACGCAAAGCGTCACCGCCTCAAACAAGAACTGGATGAGGATGAAGGTGTTTTTGGCACCGATGGCCTTTTGGACGCCAATGATTTTGGTGCGCTCGCGTACGGACACGAACATGATGTTCGCGATGCTGAAGCACCCCACAAGGATGGCAAACATGGCAATGAACCATCCTCCTTTTTCCAAGTTGTCGAAGACCCCTTCAAGGAGTGTGGCGACAAAATCCATGTGGTTCACTGCAAAGTCATTCTCCCTGCCCGGACGAACCCGACGGACGGATCTGAATTGCTGGATGAGCTCGCTTTTGAGGGCTTCCATGTCCACTCCCGGGCGGGCCTTGATGGTAATTTGGGTGCCGTCATCGCCGCCGACGTCGAAGATCCTTGGCGCAAAGGTCGAAGGCACCATCATGGATTCGTCAAAACCACTTGAGACCAGGCTTTGGCCTTGCTCGACAAACACCCCCACCACTTCCAACTTGGTGCCCCGGACCTTGAGGGTTTGGCCCAAACAATCTGTTCTTCCAAACAACTGCATCGCCACCTGATGGCCCACCACGGCCACGGCGCGGCCCGCGTTGGATTCAGGCGCAGTGAAAAACCGGCCCTTGGCAATGTCCAAGCTGATGACGTCGGGGTAGTCTTGGGAAGCCGCCACCACCACTACCCTAGGCATGCCGTTGTTTCCTGCCTCGGCGTCGAGCATGGTCTTGGACTGAAATGCCCCAGCTTGGGCCAACGTGAGCCGAGGCATCAGCAGCTCCAAGTCGCGCTCTGTGGGCACCCGTCGTTGAACGTACTTCCACCACGGATAATCTTCGCCAAACTCCCAAGGCCACTTGGTGATGAACAACACGTCGTCGTCGATCATGGAAAACGTGTCCTTCAGTTCCTCCTCCAACGAGTCCACCAGGGCGAACACGGCGCTGATGACAAAGATGCCCACCATCACCCCGAGCAAACTGAGGAAAGTCCGCAAGCGGTTCACCAAAATGGCCTGCCAGGCAAAGGACAAACTCTCCCGAAAAACCCGAAACCAAAGCATGGAACGAAGCTAGTCTCCAATGGCTTGAAATCGTGATGACCATCGTAATTTTGCGGCTTTCATTCCCCTCCTACCTGCGCCATGTCAGACACCCGTCAAATCAAATCCGCCCTCATCTCTGTCTTTCACAAAGACGGCCTTGAACCCATCGTGAATGAACTCAAGCGCCTCGGGGTGACGATGTATTCGACAGGAGGAACGCAGTCTGCCATTGAGGCCATGGGGGGCTCCGTGGTGCCCGTCGAATCGGTGACCGATTATCCCTCCATTTTGGGAGGCCGTGTGAAAACGCTTCATCCCAAGGTATTTGGAGGAATCCTGAATCGCCGCGACCACGAAGGCGATCAAGCCCAAATGGCGGAATACGACCTGCCAAGCATTGACTTGGTCATCGTGGATTTGTACCCGTTCGAGGCGACCGTGGCCAGCGGCGCCTCTGAAGTGGACATTGTCGAAAAAATCGACATTGGGGGCATTGCATTGATCCGAGGGGCCGCCAAGAACTTCAACGACGTGGTCATCGTTCCGTCCATGAACGACTACGGCACCATTTTGGACATCCTGAAGCGCGACGGAGTCACCACCCTCGAAGAACGAAAAGCCCTTGCTGCGAGAGGCTTCCGGGTCAGTTCTCACTACGACACCATGATTCACGCCCACCTGAGCGGTTCCAATCTCGAGGGCGGCAGCGTGGACGTATTGAACGTCAGCGAACCCCAAAGTCGTGCCCTTCGCTACGGAGAAAACCCACATCAGGCAGGCCAGTATTTTGGGGACTTGGACGAGTTGCTGAAGCCATTGCACGGCAAAGCCCTCTCCTACAACAACCTGTTGGACGTGGACGCCGCGGTGCAGCTGATGGAAGAGTTCACCCAAGACGGCCCGACGTTTGCCATCCTCAAGCACAACAACGCGTGCGGCTGTGCCACCCGGGAGACCTTGGCCCAAGCGTACGCCGACGCTTTGGCTGGAGATCCCACCAGTGCCTTTGGCGGTGTGCTGATCGCGAACCGAACCATCGATTTGGCCACGGCAAACCACATCCATGAATTGTTCTGCGAGGTGGTCATTGCTCCGGGGTTTGAGGAGGACGCTTTCGCCGTGCTGTCCCAAAAGAAAAACCGCATCCTCTTGGAGCGACAAGCAGGAAGCCTTCCCAAAGCCACGGTTCGCTCCGCCTTGAACGGGTACCTCGTCCAAGAACGCGACAACGGCATGGAGCAACCCGACGGATGGACGTGCACCACGGAGGTGTCTCGGCCAGAGAGTGAAGCGGATTTGTTGTTTGCGTTGAAGCTCGTCAAACACACCAAATCGAACACCGTGGTGTTTGCGAAAGACGGGCAGCTGCTCGCCAGCGGAACCGGCCAAACAAGCCGGGTCGACGCCTTGAAGCAAGCGGTCGAAAAGGCCCAGGGCTTTGGGTTCGATTTGAATGGCGCGAGCATGGCGTCCGACGCGTTCTTCCCCTTTCCCGATTGCGTCGAACTCGCGGCGAAAGCTGGCGTGCAAGCCGTCATTCAGCCCGGCGGTTCCATCAACGACCAAAAGAGCATCGACGCCTGCAACGCCCTCGGCCTTGCGATGTACACCACAGGCGTGCGCCATTTCCGCCACTGAGCTCCACCTCCCCCGTTGGCACAGGGCCATCCATTGGCCTTTTTTCACAACTGACAGGTTCATGCTGTGCTCGATTCACGGCAAAGCAGAACTTATCAACCATCGACGCAGAATGCCTTGAATTGCTGTGGAGCGATGGGGGTGCCCGTCTACCTTTAGGGTATGGGATTGTTCGACTTCTTCACGCAGGAAATCGCCATGGATTTGGGCACGGCCAACACCATCATTTACTACCAAGACAAGGTGGTGGTGGATGAGCCCTCCATCGTGGCCAAAGACCGAATGACTGGAAACGTGGTGGCCATTGGTCGTCTCGCCCAACAGATGCATGGAAAGACGCACAAGAACATCGAGACCATTCGGCCCTTGAAGGATGGCGTGATCGCCGATTTTGAGTCGGCAGAGCAAATGATCAAAGGCATGATCAAGCTCATCTCAGGGCGCAAGTCTTGGTTCAATCCATCGTTGCGGATGGTCATCTGCATTCCTTCGGGCATCACCGATGTGGAAAAGCGGGCCGTGAAAGACAGTGCAGAGCACGCCGGAGGAAAGGAAGTTTACCTCATCCACGAACCCATGGCGGCCGCCATTGGCATTGGCATCGACGTCGAGGAGCCCATGGGCAACATGATTGTGGACATCGGAGGCGGGACGTCCGAGATTGCAGTGATTGCCTTAGGAGGCATCGTGACCGACACCAACATTCGGGTGGCCGGGGACGAGTTCACCCACGACATTGAAGAGTACATGCGCCGCCAGCACAACATCTTGATTGGCGAGCGGACCGCAGAACAAATCAAGATTGCCGTCGGTGCGGCTCTGCCTGAATTGGACAACCCACCCGAGGACTACGCCGTGCATGGACGAGACTTGATGACGGGCATCCCCAAGGAAATTGTGGTGACCTACTCTGAAATTGCCGGAGCACTGGACAAGAGCATCAGCAAAATCGAAGAAAGCATCCACAGCGCCCTGGAAAACACCCCTCCTGAATTGTCGGCAGACATCTACAAGACAGGCATCTTCCTGGCCGGTGGAGGCGCGCAATTGAGGGGGTTGGACAAGCGGATTTCCCAAAAGACCAAACTGCCTGTGCACGTCGCCGACGACCCACTGCACGCTGTGGCCAAAGGCACCGCGATCGCCTTAAAAAACATCGATCGCTTTCCGTTCCTCATGAGAAATTGATTGGCGGGCCGTGCGGAACCTCTTTGACCTTCTCGCACGCACCCACCGGTGGTTGCTGTTTTTGGCCCTGTGGGGCGTCGCCTTGTCGTGGATGAACACGACCTACAGCCACCACCGAACCGCCTTTGCCAATTGGTCGTTGCGCGCCTCAGGATCTTGGCTCGATGCAGTTGGGAATGCCCAAAACTGGTCCCACCTCTCTGAGTCCAACCGACTTGTGATGCTCGAAAACGCACGCCTCCGGGCGGAACTTGAAGCGTTGAAAGAAGACGGTTCCTCCTCTTGGAAGACGGGGTACGCCGAGGTGCTGCGGAGTCCAGGATGGTCGGGGACGCCGTGGATGGTGGTGAATGCGGGCGGACGCGAAGGGCTTCGTCCGGGTGCAGGTGTGCTGTCGGTTGGATTTGCAGCAGGCCGCGTGGTGGACACCACCGCGCACGAGGGTTTGGTGTTGAGTCTCACCCACCCGGAAGCCCAATGGAGCGTGCGCATGGGGCGACATGGACAGGCGGGGCGACTGGTCAGTGTCCCCGGAGACGTCCGCCATGCCCAAGTCTTGGACATTCCTTGGGCGCAGCTGGTTCTTCCTGGAGACACGGTGATGACCACGGGTTTTGACGGCGTCTTCCCGGCCGACGTGCCGGTGGGGTTTGTCGAGGACGTCTTGGGCAACGAGGCGGATGAATTCCAAACTGTTGTGGTCAAGCTCGGTGCCGATTACCCTGGATCGCGGCATGTGGTTTGGTTGAACAATCCGCGCAATGCGCGCCTTGACAGCATGTTTCACGCCTCATCCTCCCGACCATGAATGCGTTGGTGCCCTTCTTTTGGACGGTCGGGTGGGCTTTGCTTTCGCAAGTGCTTTTGTTCCGGTTTGGGGTCTTTTGGGGCGGGTATGGATTGCTCATGGTCCATGTGTATGGCCTTTTGAAAATGCCCGTCGGTTGGCCCCCGACGACCTACCTCTTGATTGCCGCCACCACAGGGGCCCTCATGGACTTGGTGTGCTTCACGGGGGGCGTGCACTTGGCTGCGTGCACCACCCTCGGCATGGTGTACCCCACCTTGGCGACCGCGCTCGAAGCCCGAGATGGGATGCGGCAGGGCCACGTTTTTGACCCCTACCAGGACGGTTGGGTGCGCTATGCCGCCTTTGTCGCCATGGCCATCGGGGTGCATTGTGTTGTGATGTTTGGCCTGCAAAACGGGTGGGGTTTGATGGGACGAACCGCCGGCCAAGCCCTGACCACGGTCCTGCTCAACACAGGGGTTTTCTTGCTCATCCAGGGACTGCTGAACCGCCCTACGCGGGGAGACAACCGCAACGTCAGCGCCTACCCATGGAGCTGAATGCCCGTTCGCTGTCTGGCCGGCAACGGATTGTCGGGGCCATTGTGCTGGGGGTCGGTTTGTTGTTTGTCATTCGCCTCTTTCAGATGCAAGTGACGACCCATGAGTGGAAGAACAAGGCCGAGCGGTTGACCGAGGAGCAAGAAGTGTTGCAGCCCGCACGCGGGTTGTGCTTGGACCGACATGGAGAACTGTTGGTCAACAACGTGCCCAGCTACGACCTGATGGTCGTGCCCCGAAAGATGGCCGACATCGACACCTCGGCCTTGACAGCGCTGCTCGGGTTGGAGCGAGACGAACTGGACAAGCGGCTCGGGAAGGCGCGACGCTATTCCAGATACAAAGCGTCGCCCCTGTTGCGCCAATTGAATGCAGAGGAATACGCTTCGCTGTCATCTGAATTGTGGCGGTATCCTGGCTTGTCTGTTCGGACGAAACCCGTGCGCGAGAATGTCCATGGCATTGCAAGCCAAATCGTGGGTGAGTACCGAGAAGTGGACCGGGAGGACATGAACCGAGACGCCCGATACAGGCTGGGCGACTACAAGGGGAAGTCTGGCATTGAGGGGCAATTGGAAACTGAACTCAGAGGCACGCCCGGCATCCGTCACCATTTGGTGGACGTGCGCAACAACGTGCGCAACACCTTGACGGAACTGGATTCCATGCCGAGCTCCGGCGCCGACGTCACCTTGACCATCGACGCCACGTTGCAACGGTACGCCGAGCAATTGATGAAAGGAAAGCGGGGCGCCGTGGTGGCCATTGAACCTGCGACGGGAGAGATTTTGGCCTTTGTCTCTGCACCTTCCTACGACGGAAATCTTCTGACTGGCACGAGCCGCGGGGCGTCGTACGACAGTTTGGCCAAACACCCTTGGAAACCGCTCTACAACCGCGCGGTGCGAGGCACCTACAGACCTGGGTCCATTTTCAAGATGGTGCAAGGATTGATCGCCATGGAACAGGGCGTCATCTCTCCCCGAACGCACATCGTGTGCAACCGAGACATCATTGGATGCCACGGTGCCCACACGCAAGACGACTTGAGGCGCGCCGTCGTGCACAGCTGCAATCCGTATTTCTATGAAACCATGAGGCGCATGGTCAACCAACGCCCTGAGCTGGACAAGTTTGACAACGCCCGGCTAGGTTTGGGCTGGTGGACAGAGCGCATCAAAGACTTCGGATTGGGGACGAATTTGGGCGGGCACGTGCCTGGGACGAGAAGTGGCCTTGTGCCCGACACCACCTACTACGACAACATCTACGGCAAGCGACATTGGACGTTCAAAACCATCTACTCAATCAGCATTGGAGAGGGAGAGCTGTTGGCCACCCCGCTCCACATGGCCAACCTCGCGGCAATCATGGCGAACAAAGGCTGGTACATGGAACCGCATTTGGTCAGGGACATTGGGGGGAAAGGCAAGCCCGCTGAATTCCAAGTGCGCCACGAGGTCGGTGTGTCCGCCCGTCATTTTGACCCCATCCTCGATGCCATGCAGGCGGTGATTGAGGACAAGACGGGCACGGGCCGCCGGGCCTACACCAAGGGCATCGAAACCTGCGGCAAAACGGGCACCGTCCAAAACCGCAACCGCGCAGACCACAGCGTGTTCATGGCGTTGGCCCCGCGGGACAATCCGCAAATTGCCTTGAGCGTATATGTCGAACATGCGGGTGCAGGCGGAGATTGGGCCGCCCCCATCGCGGGGTTGCTCATTGAGAAATACGTGGGTGGAGAGGTGCCCAACACGGCACGTGAACAGCGCGTCATGGGCGCCACTTATCCGCTCGATCCTGATTTTGCCGATGTCGAGTCGGACTTCACCTCCGCCGTGCCATGAGTGCCCGCAAGCTCAACCTCACCTCCCGACTCGACTGGCCCACCCTCCTGACCATGTCGCTGCTTGTGGTGCTCGGATGGCTCAACATTGTCAGCGCCACCGCAGAAGCTGAAGTCGTGTGGGACATGACGGGCAAAGCGGGGAAACAACTCATCTGGATGGGCATCTGCACCGTGTTCATGGTGGGACTTCTCGCTGTCGAGGGAGAGTTTTACATCCGCACTTCTGTGCTTCATTATCTCGGGGTGCTCGCCTTGCTGGCCGCCGTGCTTGTGGTGGGCAAGAAAGTCGGGGGCGCGCGGTCGTGGTTTGGGGTGGGGAGTTTTGGCATCCAACCGAGTGAGTTTGCCAAAACCGCGACCGCCCTCATGCTCGCTTGGTTCCTGAGCAGGGACGGGACCCCCTGGCGCACCTTGGCCACGCGCATTCAATCCCTGGCCATCATTGCACTGCCAGCCGGATTGATCCTCTTGCAGCCGGATGCGGGCACCGTCTTGGTGTTTGGTGGGTTTGTGTTTGTCTTGTACCGAGAAGGATTGAGCGGAAACGTTCTGCTTCTCGGGTTGTCGGCCCTCGTTCTTGCCGTCCTCACCATCTTGTTTGGGGCAAGCGACAGTTGGTATCCCTTTGTGGGTGTCACTTCAGGATTTTGGTGGTTCCTGATTTCCCTCGTGCTTTTGGGAAGCCTTGTCGTGTTGTTGGTCAGGGCCGCCACCCTGCCCCGCCACCGCAAGCGAACGACATGGATCGGGGTGTTGATTCTTCTTGGGGGCATGGCCGTGTCGACGGGACTTCACTTGGGCATGGAGAACATCCTGCAACGGCACCAACGCGAGCGAATCCACGTGTTGTTTGGCATCGACGTCGACAACCCAGACGCGGATTACAACATCCGACACGCCAAAGCCGCCATTGGTTCCGGAGGATGGACTGGGAAAGGATGGGCACAAGGGCCCATGACGGCCTATGGCTTTGTCCCGGAGCAAGAAACCGACTTCATCTTCTGCACCGTCGGCGAGGAATGGGGGTTTCTGGGCAGCTTCGCCGTTGTCGCGTTGTTCATCTTTCTCATCCTTCGCATCCTCCATCTCGGCGAACGGCAGCGTTCTGCCTTCACCCGGATCTATGCCTATGCCGTGGCGAGCATTCTTTTCATGCACGTGTTGGTCAATGTTGGCATGGTCCTAGGATTGGCACCCGTCATCGGCATTCCCTTGCCCTTTTTCAGTTACGGCGGATCGTCCCTGCTCGGCTTCACCTTGCTCATTGGCATTTTGCTTCGGTTGGATGCGGAACGATTTTCAGTGCTTCGCTGAACCCTTGGTCGATTTTTTTTGGCGATTCATTTGGAATTATCAAAGCTTGATAAGAAATTTATGACATGAATTCGACCACGAACAAGTGCTGCTGTTGCTGCTGCTGTCCTCAAGACAGGGCCTCTTGGCGCATGCGTGGATGAAGATTTGACATAGACACGTAACCTCAAGAAGCCCTCGTTCGTAACGGGGGCTTCTTTTTTTGACCTCAACTGAGATGACTGCACCCATCCTAGATCCCAGACTCGCGACACTCGATGAACTTCGGTGGCATGTCGGCAACACGCCTATGCACCCCATGCTGCACCTCAGCCCCAAGCCTGGGGTGGAGATCTATGCCAAACTCGAATGGCAACAGTTTGGAGGCAGCGTGAAAGCGCGGCCAGCCTTCAACATCCTGCGAAACGCGGTCGCTTCAGGGGCCCTCAGGGGCCGCCGATTGCTCGATGCCTCATCCGGCAACACGGGCATCGCATACGCCATTTTTGCAGCCGCCGCGGGCATTCCCGTCACACTGTGCATTCCTGAAAACGCCTCGAAAGAGCGAAAGCACATTTTGAAGGCCCTCGGGGTGGAGCTGATTTTGACCAGTCCCTTCGAGAGCACAGACGGTTCCCAGGACGTGGCCAAAGCCCTGGCGCAGTCCGAGCCCGACAAATACCACTACGTGGACCAGTACAGCAACGACGCCAACTGGATGGCGCACTACAACCACACAGGCGTCGAGTTGTGGGAAGAGACGCACCACCGCATCACACATTTTGTGGCGGGACTTGGCACCACGGGAACCTTCACCGGCACGGGCCGGCGGTTGAAGGAATTCAACGAGAACATCCAGTTGGTGGCACTTCAGCCCGAAACCGCCCTGCATGGTCTTGAAGGATGGAAGCATCTCGAGACAGCCCGGGTGCCCAAAATCTTCGACGCCACGGTGCCCGACGAAACGCGTTTGGTCACCACGGAAGCGAGCTACACGATGCTCAAGCGGGCCGCACGAGAAGAAGGTCTGCTGATCAGTCCTTCTGCTGCGGCCAACCTTGCCGGCGCCGTGCAGCTGGCCGAGGAACTTGAGGAAGGCGTCATTGTCACCGTGTTGGCCGACGACGCCACCAAGTACAGTGAAGTCATCGAACAACTGATGCCATGAGCATTCTTCCCCTCGACATCGATGCAAATGCCCTGAAGGCGATGTGCAAGCACGCTGAGGATGCCTTTCCCAACGAGTGCTGTGGCTTCTTCTACGGTTCTGAAACCGGAGAGCTTCGGCTGGTGCAGGTGTCCACGGAAGTGACCAACAGCAAAGAAGGCGACCAACGCCGGCGCTTCGCCATCTCCGACAAGGACTATTTGAATGCGGAGCGCCACGCCGCCCGAGAAGGGCTGACGCTTCTGGGCGTGTACCACAGCCATCCCCTGCATCCCGCCATTCCGAGCGAGCACGATTTGGCCGTGGCCCTTCCTTATTTCAGCTACATCATTGTCAGCGTGCAACCCGAGGGCACTGCCCACGTGCGCAGCTGGCAACTCAATGAAGAGAGAAAATTTGCCGAAGAACACATTTTGACGTTGCCCTCAGAGTGGCGCGTCTCCTGACCTGAATACAAACAACATCACAACAATCTTGACATGGCTCAATTGATCATCCCCACCCCTCTACGGAAATTCACCGACGGACAAGGCGTGTTTTCCGAAGACGCGGCGTCGGTGAAAGAACTCCTAGCCGCGCTTGCGGCCCAACATCCAGGCCTGAAGCCACATTTGTTCGAAGACTCCGGAAGCCTTCGAAGCTTCATCCGAGTGTACGTCGGCGACGAAGACATCCATGCCCTTCAGGGAGAGGACACCGCCCTTCAAGCGGGCGACGAAGTGAGCATCATTCCCGCCATTGCAGGCGGCATTTGACCCTTCAGCTTGGACACCATGGAACACATTCAATTCAGCAAGGAGGAGCTTGAACGGTACAGCCGGCACCTTATCATCCCCGAATTCAACATTGAAGGCCAGCGCAAACTCAAAGGCGCCGGGGTCTTGGTGATTGGGTCCGGTGGCCTGGGCTCTCCACTTATTCTGTACTTGGCCGCTGCCGGCGTCGGCAGGATTGGCATTGTGGACTTCGACACCGTGGATGCGAGCAATTTGCAGCGTCAAGTGTTGTTTGGCATTCAATCCGTTGGGCAGCCCAAAGTCGAGGCGGCCAAGGAGCGGTTGGCGTCGCTCAATCCGCACATCAAGCTCGAGGTGCACAACACCAAGTTCACAAGCGCCAACGCCCGCGAACTCGTGCGTCAGTACGACGTGGTGGCGGACGGCACGGACAACTTTCCCACGCGCTACCTCGTGAACGATGCGTGTGTGCTTGAAGGAAAGGTCAATGTGTACGCGAGCATCTACCGTTTTGAGGGTCAAGCGTCCGTGTTCAACGAACTCCTGGCCGACGGAACACGCGGCCCCAATTACCGGGATTTGTTTCCCTCTCCGCCCCCGCCGGGCCTTGTGCCGAGTTGTGCCGAAGGAGGCGTGATCGGTGTGTTGCCAGGGATTTTGGGCTCATTGCAAGCCCTCGAGGTCATCAAGGTCATCACCGGCGTGGGCGACACGTTGAGTGGCCGGCTGTTCCTGTTTGACGCCACGGGCTTCACGACGCGGACGATGAAGGTTCGGAAAGACCCTCGCAATCCCCTGAATGGAGAAAACCCCACGCAAACTGAACTCATCGACTACGACCAGTTCTGTGGCATTGGGGTTCCCGCGGCACAAGAACGCGAGGTCGACGCCATTGACGTTCAAGAACTCAAGGCATGGCGAGACAGCGGCAAGGACCACGTGCTCATCGACGTGCGCGAACCTTACGAATACGGCATTGCAGAAATCGGAGGGGACTTGATGCCCCTCGCCACTGTGCTGGAGAGCACGTCGCGCATTCCCAAAGACATTCCCGTGGTCGTTCAGTGCCGTTCAGGGGCGAGAAGCGCCAAGGCCATTCGACAACTGGAAGACGCCCATGGGTACACCAACCTGGTGAACCTCACGGGTGGCATTCTTGCCTGGCAAGAACACATTGATCCGTCGCTCGCTCGGTATTGACCGAGTTTGGCACGGTATGTGGATTGAAGAGAGAAGCGTCGGCTCCTTTAGGGTTTTGGTTGGCCGGCGCCGATAGGTTGAAGGAAGCGGGGCTCCCATTGGGGAGCCCCGTTTTGCATTTCATGCAATCCAGGTTCAGAGACCCAGCAACACTTCTGTGGGTGGTTTGCCGCCAAAGAGCATGCGCTCCGGGTTCTCGATCATCTCCTTGATCATGTACAAGAACCCGACGCTTTCCTTGCCGTCGACAATGCGGTGGTCGTAGCTGAGGGCCACGTACATGATGGGTCGGATTTCCACCTTCCCGTTGATCGCCACGGGGCGTTCCACGATGTTGTGCATGCCAAGGATCGCGCTCTGCGGCGGGTTGATGATGGGCGTCGAGAGCATTGATCCAAACACTCCCCCGTTCGTGATGGTGAAGGTGCCACCTTGCATCTCATCCACCGTCAATTCCCCGTCGCGGGCGCGAATGGCCAGACGCTTGATTTCCGCTTCGATCTCTGCGAGGCTCAACGTCTCCGCGTTGCGCACCACCGGAACCATCAAGCCTTTGGGCGAGCTCACCGCAATGCACACGTCTGCGTAGTCGTGGTAGATGAGTTCCTTGCCGTCGATTTGGGCATTGATGGCGGGGTACTCCGCCAAGGCAGTGGTCACAGCCTTGGTGAAAAAGCCCATGAACCCGAGGCCCACGCCAAACTGCTCGCGGAACGCGTCTTTGTGCTTTTTGCGCAAGTCCATCACCGGCTTCATGTCCACCTCGTTGAAGGTGGTCAACATGGCCGTCTCGTTCTTCACAGAGACCAAACGCTCCGCCACTTTCCGGCGCAGCATGCTCATCTTTTCCCGGCGGGTGTCGCGGCTGCCTTCCCAACCTGAGCGCACATTGCTTGCGTCGAATCCCGCGGCGAGCGCGGCCAACACGTCCTGCTTCAGCACCCGACCTTCGCGACCTGAGCCCTGAATAGACCCCGCGGGAAGACCCGCATCGGCCATCGCCTTTCGCGCGGCTGGCGACGCATGTCCAGCCACATGGCTCCCTCCCTGTGAGGGGACGGGCTTGGACGGGGCGGGCGCAGCAGGCGCAGGCGCCTTGGCCGGTGCCGCAGGTGCAGGTGCAGGAGCCGCCTCCGTCGCGGGCGCAGCGGCAGCGACAGGAGCCGGTGCTGGCGCACCTGCGGGACGCTCCGCATCCGTGTCGATCAAACAGCACACCTCACCCACCGGCACGACATCGCCTTCTTCCGCTTTCAAGGTGATGACACCGGCTGCCTCCGCCGGCAATTCAAGGGTCGCCTTGTCGGAATCCACCTCGGCAATCGCTTGGTCTTTGTCCACATAGTCCCCATCGGAC
>Ga0163109_10000960_pt1 | contig 22767 bp, 19 predicted proteins | sample CRUFie1St13metaG_FD_108704 | JGI IMG/M metagenome (GOLD analysis project Ga0163109, IMG submission 108704) | Marine microbial communities from the Costa Rica Dome - CRUD Field 142mm St13 metaG | ecosystem: Environmental > Aquatic > Marine > Oceanic > Photic zone | place: Costa Rica: the Eastern... | reverse complement strand
GATGATAGCCATCATCGCGTCGTCCGAGAACATGCAGAAAGAGATTGAGTTTCGCCGGTGCGAACCAGCGCAGCGTAAACTCGTTCATCGGGCTGTCCCCCGATTCTTTGGCAAGGTCCAGCTCAGCCCGACGAAGCGGAGTTGCGCGTCGTTTTCACTGCGCATGATGTCTACCCTGCGTGGCAGTGCCAGCCCCCCATAATCTCTGAGGTCAGAAAGCGTTACCGTCCAGTCGGCTTGCTCGAATGCCGTCAACTGATTCAGGTCATTGAAGATCAGCGCAACTGGCCTTTCGGGAACCGGAAGACCTTTAATCCAGAATTCCAGATAAGAAATGGGCAATTCATATCCCAGCTGCTGAAGGATCAGCTCTTCCGGCGAGTTCGCACTGAAATGCTTATCTCCCTGATCGAGGCTGACACGCCCGGGCTCGCCCTGAATCAGGGTATTGCCGGCATTAAAAGTACCCCACAATCGAATCCGATAAGCTCTGTTGCTGTGTTGCCATTGAATGCGAGGCGTATGAGATTCGTTGTCATAGCGCACATTCACCCGGCCACGGAGCTGCCAGTGCGTCAGTTTTTCAAGCTGCTGGCTCTGCAGAGCCCAGATACTGTCCTCATTCGCCGGTGGCGCGAGACTGGTGCAGGCGGAAAGTGCTGCCGTTAACAGGCACACGCTGGCCAAGCGCAGGGCGCCTGTTCCGACCATCGCGTATGAGGGAGAATTAAAGCGAGAAATCAAGACAGCGATTCCCTACCGCTCAGATATCGGCTTGCAGTCGATCGACTACTTCTTTAATCAGGTCGCTGTCAGGTTGGTTCTCAAGCGCGCCGCGCCAAACATCAACGGCCTCCTGTTCGCGTCCCATCATCCACAGGACTTCGCCGACGTGTGAAGCCACTTCGGCATCAGGAAAAACCGCGTAAGCGCGACGCAAATTGGTCAGGGCTTCTTCATATCTGCCCAGTTTGAACTGCGCCCATCCGAGGCTGTCAATGATGGCGGGATCATCGGGTGAAATGGCGATGGCGCGTTCTATTAGTTCTAGTGCTTCCTGATAGCGATCTGTCTGGTCTGCCAGCATATAGCCGAGGTGGTTCAGTGCTCTGGAGTCCTCGGGTTGCATACGAATGATTTGTTTCAGATCCTGCTCTGATCCTGCCTTGTCCCCCAGACTGTCGAACAACAGTACCCGGGCGAACAGTAAGTCCGCCTCATTGGGGTATTTGTTCAGCGCGCGATCGAGAAGTTCTTGTGCTCTGTCCGAATGCCCGGCCTGAATAAGCGCGCCAGACTCAATCGAGTGAAAGAGTATCTCCAGACGCGGCTGACCTCTCGAAAGCTGACTGAGGTGGGCATGGGCAGAATCCAGATCGCCAAGCTTAATAGCAAGGCGCGTTGCTTGCTGCTGGGCAGCCAGAAAGTTTTGAGTACCGATTCTGACTGCGCGGTAAGCGGCTAGGGCGAGCGGCAGATTGTTGCGCTGTTCATTGATATATCCGAGATAGTAGTTGGCTTCGTCAGCACGCTGATCGACTTCCGCCAGCTGCGTAAATTTGTCACTGGCCTTGTCGAACTGCTCTAGTTCAACATCGAGAAGCGCCATGGAGAACAGAGTTTCCCAATCCTGCGGATCCTGAGCCATCATGGCGGCAAATTGTGCTTGTGCCAATTGATAGCGTTCATTCTGGATCAGCAGCCGCGCATAGGTCAGGCGCAGACTTCTGCTGTCGTCGAACTCGCGAACTCCCTCTTCAAGCGTTTCAAAGGCGTCATCGGCGTCACCTGCGCTCTGCAGGATCTGAGCCTTTAACAGAACCAGTCGGGGGTTGAGGTCAATCAGTTCAAGCAGTTGCTCAAACTCGGCCAGGGCCTCTCGGTAGTCGCCGTTCTGAGCCAGTAATTGAACCAGGGTCAGCTGGATTGACTGCTGGTCTGAAAATTCCCGGGCCAGCTGTCGCAAATTTGCGATCAGACGCGCGCGGGCGGGGGCATCGAGTTGGCCGGTTCTGGCAGATAGGGCCGAAAAATCGATCTCACCGCCCAGTTCGATAACCCGCGCCATGTGGGAAAGTGCCTGTCCGTAGTTTCCGGTTTCCAGAAACTGGAAGCTAATCATCAGTTCCGGTTGTGGATCGCTCGGATCAATTTCACTCCACAGCAGCCCGAGCTGCAGCAATGAATTGAGGTTATTATTCGCTGAGGCGAATTGCACGGCACGACGGATAATGCCGAGATCTTTCGTTTCAAGCGCCAGTTTAAAATAGCTGTCACCGGCATCTTCTAGGACACCGCGCTGGGCGCTGAGTTCACTGATGATTGCCTGGAAAAGCTGCGCTTTGGTAAAGCTACGGTACCCTACTTCCGGTTCCGGCATAGAGGCCGTCTGCGTCTGCTCGCTGGTTGCGTCCTCGGTGACCGGCTCAGCTGCCGTAGAGGAAGAGTCAGACCGGTTTGAAGTGCTGCTGCATGCGCTCAACCAAACGGAAGCGCAGCAGCAGAGAATAAGTCGGATTAACATAGTTATCGTTCTGTCGCCCGGATTCAGGTGGCAGCTTGGGCCTATGGCAGGCCCAGTAATTGTGCTGCTGATGTTTTGACGGCTGAATAATATACGCTCCGTGGCTCCGTTTGTATCACTTATTTACAGCTACCTGTCTGATTTTGCTTTCTTTTCTCTACATCTGCCGGGATGAAATGAGCATGCTCGGAAGAATTTTAGTACCATAGGCGCCCTTTTGTCGGCGTCTCTGTGTGCCTGACTGAATACTGACGGTTTTGAAAGATTTATGGCGCTCCTGTTAGTGGGGATAAACCACACCACCGCTTCGATTGATCTGCGCGAGAAGGTCGCCTTCCCGTCGGCTATCATCAGCGATGCTTTGAGCGATCTGATGGCACTGCCGGCGGTCGCCGAGGCCGTGGTTGTTTCAACCTGCAATCGGACGGAAATTTATGTCGATTTGACTGTTGATCACACTGCTGACGCCGAACCACCGCTCCGTCCAGTCGTCGAATGGTTATCCCGGTACCATGACCTGAACCCGGAGGCTCTGGCGCAGAGTTGCTACTTCCATAAAGGTAGTGAGGTGGTTCGTCATCTTATGCGGGTGTCGTGTGGCCTCGATTCCATGATTCTCGGGGAGCCGCAGATTCTGGGTCAAATCAAGTCTGCCTTCGCGCTCTCAAAAGACCACGACGCCGTGGGTGCAGCGCTCGGGCGGGCGTTTCAGGGCGCGTTTTCCATTGCCAAGGAGGTTCGTACTGAAACGGCAATTGGTGAAAGTCCGGTATCCGTTGCCTATGCTGCAGCGGTTCTGGCTGATCGCATTTTCAGCGATTTGCCGAGCCTGACAGTGCTGCTGATTGGCGCTGGCCGCACGATTGAACTGGTGGCGAGGCATCTGGTTGAAAGGGGTGTCAGATCACTGGTTGTCGCCAATCGCACGCTGGACAATGCGCTGGAAATAGCTGGGCGCTTCGATGCCGTTGGGGCACTGCTGTCTGAGATTCCTGAGAGACTAATCGACGCTGATATTGTGGTGTCTTCGACCAACAGCCAGCTTCCTTTGTTGGGTAAAGGGGCGGTGGAGCGCGCCCTGAAGACGCGCAGGCACAAACCCATGCTATTGATCGATCTGGCCGTGCCTCGGGATATTGAGCAGGAAGTGGGTCAGGTTGCTGATGCCTATCTTTACAGTATTGATGACATCAGCGAAGTCATTGAGGACAGCCAGAATAGCCGGGAGGAAGCGGCGCAGCAGGCGCGCTCAATAATCGAGCGGGGAGTTGAAGCGTTTCAGAAGCAGTTAAGATCTTTAAATGCGGTTACGACCCTCAAGGCCTTTCGGGACAAAGCCGATGGCATCAGAGCGCTTGAGCTGGAAAAAGCTTACAAAGCGATACAGAAAGGTGAAGCACCAGAAGCTGTGATCGAAAGTTTGGCGCGGAATCTGACTAACAAACTGATTCATTCTCCTAGTGTGCAGATGAAGCGGGCCAGCGCTGAAGGCCGAGAAGAAATGCTCGAGCACGTCCGGGAATTGTTCGATCTGGACGAAGACGAGTAGCGCCTGAGACGTGACTGCTGAAGGGACAGAAATTAGCCCATGAAAAATTCAATCCGACTCAAACTGGAAAACCTCAAAGATCGATTTGACGAGCTGGAGGCGCTGCTGAGCGATGCTGATGTTATTTCGGATCAGAATCAGTTCAGGGAGCTTTCCAAAGAATATGCGGAGCTGGAAGAAGTGGTAAAAAGCTTTAACCGCTTTCAGGAAATCAGTGCGAACCTAGAGCAGGCCCGGGAAATGGTAGCCGACGATGATCCGGACATTCGCGCTATGGCAGAGGATGAAATTAAAGAGGCAGAGGAGGCTTTGGCGCAGCTGGATCTCGACCTGCAGAAGTTGTTGTTGCCAAAGGATTCCAAGGATTCATGCAATGTATTTCTCGAAATACGCGCTGGCACTGGTGGCGATGAGGCAGCAATTTTTTCGGGTGATTTGTTCAAAATGTACTCACGTTTTGCTGAGTCCCAGAAATGGAAGTCAGAGATAATCAATGAGCGCCCGGGGGAGCATGGCGGCTTCAAGGAAATTATTGCCCGTATTGAAGGCAAGGACGTCTACGAGAAGCTCAAATTCGAATCGGGTGCCCACCGTGTGCAACGGGTTCCGGAGACGGAAGCACAAGGGAGGATTCATACGTCGGCCTGTACGGTAGCCATCATGCCTGAACTGAAAGAAGTCGATGAAGTGGATTTGAACAAAGGAGATTTGCGCATTGATACGTTTCGGGCCAGCGGTGCCGGCGGACAGCACGTGAATAAAACTGATTCCGCGATCCGAGTTACCCATCTGCCTACCGGTATCGTGGTTGAATGTCAGGATGAGCGCTCTCAGCATAAGAACAAAGCCCGGGCGATGTCACTGCTGCAGGCAAAGCTGCTTGATCAGGCTCAGGCAGAGCAGCAACAGGAAGAATCCGATGCCCGCCGCAAGTTGGTGGGCAGTGGTGACCGGTCGGAAAAAATTCGCACCTATAATTATCCGCAGGGCCGGGTCACAGATCATCGGATAAAGCTCACTCTGTACAACCTAACGGAGATTATGGCGGGCGAACTGGGTTCGGTTGTGCAGCCTCTGATTAATGAATATCAGGCGGATTTACTCGCGAGTCTGGCAGCGGAGGATTGAGCCGGCGTGACCGACACAATCAAGCAGGCGCTTGTCGTCGCCGCGGGTGAGCTTCCACAGAGCGACTCGCCTCGGCTCGATGCGGAACTCCTGCTTGCTCACATCCTCTCAGCTGAGCGCAGCTATTTATACGCCCATCCCGACAGCGTCCTCAGAAGTGACGTCAGTCAGCGGTTTGACGAACTCGTTCGTCGACGCGCTCAGTCAGAACCGATTGCCTATTTGCTGGGTGAGAAAAATTTCTGGGATCTGACGCTCAAAGTCTCCCCTGCAGTTCTGATTCCCCGACCGGAGACGGAATTGCTGGTCGAAACTGCGCTGGGCCTAGGCGCCTGTGCCGCATCACGACAGGTCGCGGATCTTGGTACCGGTAGCGGTGCCATCGCACTGGCTGTTGGGAAATCACGACCTCGGTGGCGCATCATGGGGACAGACATCAGTCCCGACGCCCTGGAGATCGCCCGACAAAACAGGGAGACTTTGGGCTTGGGTAATGTCGCCTTCAAGGAGGGTTCCTGGTGTGACGCGTTGCCAAGCGGAGCAATGGATATCATTATCGCCAATCCTCCTTACATAGCCCCGGACGATCCGCATCTGACTCTGGGAGAGCTGCGCTACGAGCCCGTTATGGCCTTGCGCGCCGACTCAGATGGCTATCGGGATCTGCAGTGCATTGCGGCACAGGCGAGGGAAAAGTTGACATCGGGAGGCTGGCTGCTGCTGGAGCATGGCTATGCGCAGCAGGAGACATTGCTGGCCTTGCTGCGGGACTTAGGCTACAGCGATGTGGAGGGTAAGAAGGATCTTGCCGGTGTGCCGCGAATGGTACAGGCCTGTTGGCCCGGACCAGTCAGTGACTAGACTCCCCATAACTTGTCATAATCCGGATGCTTGGCGAAATGCGCGCCGTGTTAACTAAATAGAATTCTGCACATCATGAAAGACGCTTCTTTGCTACGATATAGCCGCCAGATCATGCTTCCGGACTTCGATATAGCCGGTCAGCAGCGTCTGACCGAAGCAAGGGTGCTTGTGGTCGGTATGGGTGGCCTCGGCTGTCCTGCCGCGATGTATCTGACAGCAGCCGGCGTCGGCAGCCTGATTATTGTCGATGATGACACCGTCGAACTGACCAATTTGCAGCGGCAGATCGCCCACACTGAACGAGATCTGGGTCATTCCAAAGTGGAGTCAGCAAAAAATACTTTGGCTGCCTTGAACCCGGAGGTGGACGTGCTTACGATCGATGAGCGTGTTGATGCTGGCCGCCTCTGCGAGCTGGCTGAGCAGGTGGACGTGGTTGTTGATGCCTGCGATAACTTTGCTACGCGCTTCGCCGTCAATGAAGCTGCGATCCAGGCAGGTAAGCCACTGGTCTCCGGTGCAGCGATTCGCATGGAGGGGCAGGTGGCTGTTTTTGATTCAAGAAATCCTGTCAGCCCATGTTACCAGTGCCTTTACCGGCCGGGAGGGAGTGATGACAGCTCTTGCTCGGCAAATGGCGTCATGGCGCCCGTTGTTGGCGTCATTGGTTCATTGCAGGCATTGGAAACGATCAAGGTTATTGCCAATTATGGTGAACCGCTGGTCGGCAGACTGCTAATTTTCGATGGGCTGACAATGAGCTGGCGCGAGGTGAAGCTGCCGCGGGATACAAACTGTGCGGCCTGCCGCCACCGGCCGGCCTGATCGGTTTTCGCGATCGTCCCGCCGATCTTCCAATTGCTTCTGTATAGTCATATAGCTATCATTCCGGCGCTCGGCCTTGCGGCCTCAACTATCAGCAGTAATTTACTATGACAGACACATCCGGCGCGCAACAGCTGTCGTTTGACCATTTTGAGCTGCAAAAACCGCTCAGAGAGGCAATTGATCAGCTCGGTTTTGAGTTTTGTACCCCAATTCAAGCGCAGAGCCTCGTCCACACTCTGGCCGGGCATGACGTGACGGGGAAAGCGCAAACAGGCACCGGCAAAACAGCGGCTTTTCTTATTACGATCATCAACGACCTGTTGATCAATCCGATCGAAGAAAAACGGTATCTGGCTGAACCAAGAGCGCTTATAGTGGCTCCGACCCGGGAGCTGGCGATACAGATTGCCAGCGATGCGGCCAAGCTGACTGCTTGCTGTGATCTGCATACGGTTACCTTAGTGGGCGGAGAAGATTATCAGAAACAAAACCGGGCGCTTGATGCCAGGCCGGTCGATCTCGTGGTTGCGACTCCCGGGCGACTGCTGGATTTCGTGTCCAATGACAATTTGTACTTGGGCCTTATAGAGTTGTTGGTGCTGGATGAAGCTGACCGCATGCTCGATATGGGATTCATTCCGCAGGTGCGCCAGATTGTGGCCAGAACGCCAAGAAAAGATTGTCGGCAAACCCTTCTGTTCAGCGCGACCTTCACCCCGGAAATTGCCGAGTTGACTAGCCGCTGGGCGATGGACCCTATCATGGTTGAAGTCGAGCCTGAAAAGGTCGCTGCGGATGCAGTTGATCAGGTAGTTTATCTGGTGACAACTGCTGCCAAATATAACCTGCTGTATCAGCTTGTCACTCAAGCGGAAGTTGAGAAAGTGATGGTTTTCAGCAATCGACGCGATCAGGTACGGCGCCTGGCTGATAATCTCTACCGCAATGGCATTGATTGCGGTCTGCTGTCTGGCGAGATCGCGCAGAACAAGCGAATCCGCACGCTGGAGGACTTCAAATCAGGCAAGCTCAAGGTTCTGGTCGCGACTGATGTGGCGGGCAGAGGCCTGCATATTGATGATGTCACGCATGTGATTAACTACACCTTACCGGAAGAGCCCGAGGACTACGTCCACCGCATCGGGCGTACCGGTCGGGCAGGTGCGGTGGGCACTTCAATCAGTTTTGCCTGTGAGGAAGACTCATTTCTGCTGCCGGATATCGAAGGAAAACTGGGTCAAAAGCTGGTGTGCACCCACCCGGAAGAGAGTTTACTGGAGACGCCGCCTGCGTTCTCACGTTCCTCACGATTCAAGGAAAAGAGTGCCCGACCCAGTCGGGGCGGTGGCGCTCGCCGACGCTGAGCCGCTCTCTACTGCATCTTCTCCCGCAGCAATTGATTGACCTGGCTAGGATTGGCCTTTCCCTGGGAAAGTTTCATGGCTTGGCCCACCAGGAAGCCCAGCACCGCTTCTTTGCCATCTCTGAATTGTCGCACCTGTTCAGGATGGTTGGTGATGACCTCGTCTACCAGCGACTCGATTGCGCCACTGTCGGTAACCTGTTTCAGTCCTCGTGATTCAATGATTTGGTCGACATCGGATCCGTCTTCCAGCATTGTTTCAAAAACAGTTTTACCGATCTTACCAGAAATGGTGCCGTCCTTGATTCTCTGGATCAGCCTCGCCAGACGCTTGGCCTGAATAGGCGACTCGGCAAGGTTCCAGTTGTTCTTGTTCAGGACAGCCTGCAGATCTCCGGTTACCCAGTTCGCTGCCATCTTCGCGTCGCCACCGCTGCGCGCCACAGTCTCGAAGTATTCGGCCATTTCGCGGGTCGCCGTCAGGACGCCAGCATCATAGTCGCTGAGGCCGTATTCGCTGACAAATCGTGCGCTTTTGGCATCGGGCAATTCCGGCAGGGTGGCCCTTATCGCCTCGATGTAGGTGTCGTCGATTTCTACTGGCAGCAGGTCCGGCTCAGGAAAGTAGCGATAGTCGTTGGCGAATTCTTTGCTGCGCATGGGCGAGCTGGTATCGCGCTCGGCATCATAGCGCCTTGTCTCTTGAATCACGTTACCGCCGTCTTCCAGCACATCCTGCTGACGCTGAATCTCTGAATTAATAGCTTTTTCAACAAAGCGAAACGAGTTGATGTTCTTCAGCTCGGTACGCGTTCCGAGCTCAGTGCTGCCCTTCGGTCTGATCGATACATTCACATCGCAACGCATGGAACCCTGGGCCATGATTGCATCGGAAATATCCAGGTAGCGCACGATGGCATGTAGTTTCTTGAGGTAGGCTACAGCCTCTTTAGCATTTCTAATTTCCGGCTCCGACACAATTTCCAGCAGTGGTTCTCCCGAGCGGTTGAGATCAATACCTGACATTCCGTGGAAATCTTCATGCAGGGACTTGCCGGCATTCTCTTCGATGTGCGCGCGGGTGACGCCTATCTGCCTTTCGCTGCCGTCTTCCAGTGTGATGGTCAGTGAGCCTTTTCCAACTGTGGGGAAGTCGAGTTGGGTGACCTGATAGCCTTTGGGTAAATCTGGATAGAAATAGTTTTTCCGGTCGAATACTGACCGCTTTCCGATTTCTGCATCGATTGCCAGACCAAATTTGACGGCCATTCTTAGTGCTTCTTTATTCAGCACAGGCAGAGTGCCCGGCATGGCTAGATCGAAAATATTGGCTTCGGTGTTCGGCTCAGCGCCGAAGATGGATGCAGTTCCTGAAAATAATTTGGTGTTGGTCGACAGAGATACGTGCACCTCAAGTCCGATAACAGCTTCCCACTCCATGTCAGTGCCCCCCCTCGAAGGCGGTTGCCCGCAGACGGTGCCAATCCGTATTCAGCTGGAACTGATGAGCTACGTTAAGCAGGCGCGATTCGGCGAAATCGCTGGCTACCAGATGCATGCCAACGGGCAAGCCGTTCGCCAGACCGACTGGTACGGACATACCAGGCAATCCTGCCAAATTCACTGCGATCGTATAGATATCCTCAAGGTACATGGCGACCGGATCTGTCTTTGTTCCCAGAGTGAACGCCGTATGCGGTGAAGTCGGACCGATAATGATGTCAACCTGCTGGAAAGCGGCATTGAAATCCTGTTTGATTAAACGTCGAATCTTTTGCGCTTTACGGTAGTAATCATCGTAAAAGCCCGCTGACAGCGCGTAGGTCCCGACCATGATCCGGCGCTTGACCTCATCTCCGAACCCCTCGCTGCGTGATCTTTTGTACATATCGTCAATATCGACCGGGTTGTCGCAGCGATGGCCGTATCTCACACCATCAAATTTCGACAGGTTGGCAGAAGCCTCGGCTGGCGCGACCACATAATACGCGCTCACGGAGAGGTGGTTGTTCGGCAGATCAATGTCGATTAGCTGAGCGCCAAGCTTTTCATAAACGCCAAGCGCCTCTCTCACTGCCTGCTCAACTTCAGAGGACAGGCCTTCGGCGAAGTGTTGCCGGGGAATTCCGATGCGCAAGCCCTGAAGAGAGTTGTTCAGGTCGGCCGTATAGTCTTCCACCGGCACATCGGCGCAGGTGCTATCCTTAGTATCAAGCCCAGCCATGGTGTTGAGAATTAGAGCTGCGTCTTCGGCGCTCTTGCAGACAGGGCCGGCCTGATCAAGGCTGGAGGCGAAGGCAATCATGCCCCAGCGAGAAATCCGCCCATAACTGGGTTTTAGTCCGGTGATTCCGCAAAATGCGGCAGGTTGACGAATCGAGCCCCCGGTGTCGGTGCCGGTTGCCATAGCGCACAAGTCAGCTGCTATGGCAGCGGCGGACCCGCCGGAAGAGCCGCCGGGCACCCGGTCTGTATCCCAGGGATTTTTGACAGGTCCGAAATAGCTGGTTTCATTGGATGATCCCATGGCGAATTCATCCATATTGGTTTTACCCAGCATTACTGCGCCCGCGTCGTTGAACCGACTCACAACAGTCGCGTCATAGGGCGCGATGAAATTGTGCAGCATTTTTGAGCCACAGCTGGTTTTGATGCCCGAGGTGCAGAAGATGTCCTTATGAGCGAGGGGGATACCCAGCAAGGGGGAAGTCTGCCCGTTAGCTCTCGCTGCATCCGCCTGCGCTGCCTGGGCGAGCGCTGATTCCTCGCAAACCGTAATAAAGGCATTCAGAGTGCTGTTGTACTGATTGATCCGATCGAGATATGCCTGCGTTAGTTCGACGCTGGAGATGTCACCACGACTCAGCGAACTTGAGAGCTCTGCGACTGTTTTTTCTATCATGAGTTTACTGGGCCTGAATTTAACGGATTTCAGTGGACGAAATTTGCGCTGCGGGCACTATTCAATGACCTTGGGGACCAGATAGAGGCCTTCCTCAACCTCTGGCGCAAGCTGCTGTAGTTCATCGCGACGGTTGGATTCTGTCACATCGTCCTCGCGCAGTCGTTGGGTCATGTCTAGCGGGTGGGCGAGCGGTGCGACAGCATCCGTATCTACCGACTGCATTTGATCGATCAGGGTAAGAATATCCGTGATTCGCTCGGTCACTTCGTCTTTCTCTGTGTCGCTTATGTGAAGGCGCGCCAGCTGCGCGACTTTTTCTACTTCTGTTTTGTTGAATGCCATGACAGGTGCTCCGGCTTGCGCCAAGAAGTTTCTGTGCCGTGGTGAGCCAGATATTTCGAGGCTGCCACTTGCTCTCGCCACTCGCGGTTGCTAGAGTTCAGGCTAATTCGCGAGGACGCGAGATTATACTGGAAATCCGGCAACTTAGGTGAATTTCGGTCAATTTCGCCGATGGCGGGCTCCGGGAGATTCCATCAGCCAAACTAATCCTCTTCAGCGTTCAAAAAAAAGTGCCTCGCAGACTCAATCATTAGGCTCATGTGCCGTCTAATTATGGGATAACAACCGCTGCCGGGCTTGGAATCATCTTTTAAGGAAGACAGCTATCCATGTTCAAAAAAATTCGGGGAATGTTCTCTAACGATCTGTCGATCGATCTTGGGACAGCAAACACCCTTATATACGTTCGTGATGAAGGTATCGTTCTGAACGAACCCTCTGTGGTGGCGATCAGAACCCAGAACGGACAGAATACGGTGACGGCCGTTGGTTCCGATGCCAAGCGGATGCTGGGCCGGACTCCCGGCAATATCACGGCAATCCGGCCCCTGAAAGACGGGGTGATTGCCGACTTTCAGGTGACGGAAAAAATGCTCCAGCACTTCATAAATAAAGTGCACGAAAATAGCTTTTTCCCGCCCAGCCCCAGGGTGCTGGTCTGCGTGCCATGTAAGTCGACTCAGGTGGAGCGACGGGCAATACGGGAATCAGTGGCCAGCGCTGGCGCCAGGGATGTCCGCCTGATAGAAGAGCCGATGGCGGCCGCCATCGGGGCGGGTCTGCCGGTCGAGCAGGCCAGTGGGTCCATGGTAGTTGATATCGGCGGTGGTACGACTGAAATTGCTATCATTTCGCTTAACGGTGTTGTCTACTCAGAGTCTGTCAGAGTGGGCGGCGACCGCTTCGATGAAGCCATTACTACGCATGTCAGGCGCAACTACGGCAGCCTGATCGGCGATGCGACTGCCGAGCGGATCAAGAAAGAAATCGGCTGTGCCTATGTCGGTAACTCCGGCGAAGTTCGGGAAATCGATGTCCGCGGGCGGAACCTGGCAGAAGGTGTACCGCGCAGTTTTACATTAAACAGCGATGAAATTCTCGAGGCGCTTCAGGAACCGCTGACCGCGATTGTGCAGGCCGTTAAAAGTGCGCTTGAGCAGTCTCCGCCTGAACTGGCGTCAGACATCGCTGAGAGCGGTCTCGTCCTGACCGGGGGTGGTGCGCTGTTGAAAGATCTCGACAAGCTCTTGACGGAGGAAACGGGTCTGCCGGTTATTGTGGCCGAGGATCCACTGTCCTGTGTCGCCCGGGGTGGCGGCACCGCCATGGATTTGATGGATGCGCATGATATGGATCTGTTGACGCTGGGTTAAATCCGTGCCCCTGTCAGGGCGTTAGCTCCGGACGCCGCGATTGCGGCAGCGATTCAGGAAATTGTGAGGGTAAGCTCATCGTCAAAACGCTTTTCATCAAAGGTGTGGCGCTCGAATACCGGGCCTTGTCTTTCCTCTTTCTTTCAATATGTCTCATGGTGGCGGATAGCCGGTTTTCGTATCTGGAACAGCTTCGCTTCGGCTTGGGCTATGCGGCTACACCTGTTCACTGGGTCGCAGACATTCCTACGCGGGTTTCATTCTGGATCGATGATGTGTTCGTTTCCCGGACAGACCTGCTTGAAGAGAACGAGCGATTAAGGGAGGATCTGTTGATTGCACAGCGGGAATTGCAGCTTCTCGAATCGCTGGCCAGCGAGAACTCTCGTCTGCGCGACCTTCGGGAGGCGACTCAGGTGATCACCGGTGAGGTGCTGCCGGCTGAGATCATTAATGTGTCTCCTGATCCCTACTCGAAGAGAGTTCTGATTAACAAAGGTTCCGCTGATGGGGTGTTCGTCGGCCAGGCATTGCTTGATTCCCGCGGGCTGATGGGGCAGGTTGATGAAGTGCTGCCCTTCACCGCCTGGGTCCTGCTGATCACCGACTCTCATCACGTCACACCGGTTGAGGTGAATCGCAACGGCGAGCGGGCTTTAGCTCGCGGTAGTCGTACGACGTCAACCAAGCTTGAACTTGAATTCGTCACCCAGACCCAAGATATGCAGGCGGGTGACATGCTCGTCAGTTCGGGAATGGGGCAGGTCTATCCAAAAAACTATCCGGTGGCCAGAATAACAAGTATTTCCAAAGACCCCGGACAGGATTTTGCGCGAGTATTGGCAGAGCCTCTCGCTCGGCTGGCCAGCACCCGACACGTCATGCTGGTCTTTACCAACGATGAGACCGTTTTGCCTGAATTTGAACTCGATCAGATTTCGGCGGAGGGTCAGGGCGAGGCGGACACCGGCTCTGCCGAAAGACGGGTGTCGCAGCTTAATTTGAGCCCTGCCGGCCAGTAGCCCTGTTATGCAAAAAAAAGCACATGCAGTTTGGGTTATTTTTCTGACGTTTTTTCTCGCGTATCTGTTGGCGATTGTTCCATTTCCTGAGTGGGCAATGGATTACCGACCCGAGTGGGTGCCGATGGTGCTGATGTACTGGGTTATGGCGCTGCCTTACCGGGTTGGCATCGGCTCCGCCTGGGTGTCAGGGATCGTGCTGGATGTTCTCGAGGGCTCAGTGCTCGGTTTGAATTCACTCGGCCTAGTTGTCATTGCCTACATCACCCTGAGCATGCATCAGCGCCTGCGCATGTTCTCCTCACTACAGCAATCGGGCCTGGTTTTTGCGATGGTCGGTATCAATCTGATGCTGAATCACTGGCTGTTGATATTAACCGGGCAGACGGTCGCCTCGGGCCTTTTGTTCTTAATGGCTGCACTGACCAGCGCGATTATCTGGCCTTCCGTCTTTCAGCTGCTGCGGCAGATCCGGCGGAGTTTCGACGTTCACTGAGCGCCACTGACGTTTGCATCTGGAAGTTGGCATGACACACAGAGTAATCCTGGCTTCAGCGTCTCCTCGCCGCGCTCAACTACTGACACAGCTTGGCGTCTGCTTCGACGTGCTTCCTCAGGCCATTGACGAGGCGCCCAAGGGCGGAGAAGGTGCAACAGAGCTGTCGCTGCGGTTGGCGCATGAAAAAGCGCAGTCCGCTCTCGCAGAAGTCGGCGATGCCGGGGCGCTGGTTCTTGGTTCAGACACCGTGGTGGATGTCGATGACATGCTGTTGGGAAAGCCGGTCGACGGCGAAGATGCAGTAAGGATGCTGGTCCAGCTTTCCGGTCGGATTCATCGGGTCTGCACTGCTGTCAGCGTGGCCTCGAAGGACTCTTCTGCTTCTCGTCTCAGCGAAACCAAAGTGCGGTTCCGAGAAATTACTGACTCGGAAGCAAATGCCTACTGGAATACCGGAGAACCCAAGGGCAAGGCCGGTGGCTATGCCATACAGGGCCAAGGCGCTGTGTTTGTTGAATCCATCAGCGGCAGCTACAGCGGAGTCATGGGTCTGCCTTTGTTCGAGACCGCTGCCTTACTGGCCGAGTTTGGTGTGCCGCTCTGGCGATCACCTGCTGCCGTCGGCGAAAAGGGTGATGCGCAGTCTTGAGCGAAGAGATCCTCATTAATGTCACGCTGATGGAGACTAGGGTTGCCTTGCTCGAGAACGGGCTTTTGCAGGAAATTTTTATTGAGCGACACAATAGACGCGGATATGTTGGCGATATTTTTCGAGGTAGAGTCGTGCGGGTGATGCCAGGGATGGAAGCAGCCTTCGTGGACATTGGTTTGGACCGAGCCGCTTTCATCCATAACTCGGATATTGCGTTGCTTGATGCGGATGGGTGCGAACAGCGGGATGAGATTTCTCCGCCCATTCAGGAGAGTCTGAGAGACGGGCAGGACTTTATTGTTCAGGTAGCGAAGGACGCTATCAGCAGTAAAGGCGCGAGGCTGACGACTCATCTGACTCTGCCATCCCGGAACTTGGTTTTTATGCCCCGCAACAAACATTTGGGAATTTCACAACGCTTGGAAGACGAAGAGGAGCGGCAACGTCTGTTGGAACTACTGCGGGAAGTGCTCAGAAAAGAAAACTGGAGTGGTCTAGGTGGGTTTATTGTTCGCACTGCTGCGGAAGGGATTGGGGCAGAAGAATTCGTCGAAGACGTCAGATTCCTCAAACGACTCTGGGATAAAGTCGAACAGCGCATTCAACGCAATGACGGCGTCAAGGCGGTCTATCGCGAGGTTCCCCTGTACATGCGGACGGTCAGAGATCTGATCCGGCCAGAAGTTGAGAAGATTCGGGTTGATAATCAGGAAAAATTCGATGAGATGGTTCAGTTTCTGGAGGATTTTGTTCCGGAACTGGATACCAGACTGGAATGCTACAGCGGTGAGCGACCAATTTTCGATTTTTACGGCATTGAAGATGAAATCGATCGGGCGCTGAGTAACAAGGTGAAGCTGAAATCCGGTGGAGACCTTGTGATTGAGCAAACTGAGGCGATGACGACGATTGATGTCAACACCGGGGCCTATCTCGGAAGTCGGAATCACGCCGAGACGATCCTGAAAACCAACCTCGAAGCCGCCACTGCCATTGCCCGTCAGTTACGGGTGCGCAATCTGGGAGGGATCATCATTCTTGATTTTATTGATATGTCAGATCCTGAGCATCAGCGTCAGGTGCAGCGAACGCTCGCCAAGGCGCTTGAGAAGGACAGGGCCCGCACTTCAATTACGGGTATTTCGCAACTCGGATTGATTGAAATGACCCGGAAACGGACCAGGGAAAGTCTTGGTCAGATTCTCAACAGCGACTGTCCTGTTTGCGAAGGTCGCGGCACACAGAAATCGCCCGAAACTGTCTGCTATGAGATTTTTCGTGAAATCTTGCGAGTGGCCAGAGCCTATGAAAACGACATGCTGCTAGTGACGGCGTCACAGCGTGTGGTGGATCGCTTGCTGGACGAGGAGTCTGTTACCCTCGCAAGTCTTCAGGAATTGCTTGGCAAAACGGTCAAATTTGAAGTCGAACCTATGTATACTCAGGAGCAGTTCGACGTCGTTCTGACCTAGCGGTCCGGCCCGTGCTCGGCGACCGGAATTTCAGTCCCTGTTGAGTGTACGGGAGATGTAACGCTCAGGCTGCAACAACCTTTGCTGATCGGTGTCGTCGTATCAGTCCAGCTTCGCCGCGTGCCTATCAATCATGATCACTGCGTTTATCAAGAAACTCTACGAGCAACTCTTGCTGCTGTTGATCGTTGCGCTGATTGCTCTGGCAGCGTACGTGTCGCTCGGGCGTCAGTTCATGCCCGCAATTTCAAGCTACACCTCTGTCCTAGAAGAGCAGATAACCCAAAGAACTGGGCTACCCGTGGCAATTGGCTCTGTGGCGGGGGAATTTTCGGGCTTTAATCCCATCCTCTTACTCACGGACCTGCAGCTGGCGATTGACGACGGCGCTGCATCGCCGCCGCTTGAGCTTTCTGAGGCAAGAATTGCTGTCGATATGGGCAGATCAATCTGGCAGAGGCGGTGGGTGCTCGACGAGTTTGTGATCCGCAACCTCCGGATTGATATAACCCAGAACGCTGATGGGGCATGGCAGCTTTCAGGCGTTGCGGCCCCGGGCAGCAATGATCTGGTCGATATGAACGCCCTCTATCAGACATTTCTGTCTTTCAACCAGCTCGAGCTGCAAGGTGTCGCTATCAATGTCCATCCTCGCAATGGTGACAGTTTCGGTTTTGTTCAGGGCACAGCTTCCGTCCGCAATCAGGGACAAAATCACTACCTGCACGTTAACGCCAGCCTCGAGGGGAACCCTGAGCCACTGACCGTTTCATTCGAAGTGCAGGGAAGCGCCCTTGACCAAGCGAGCGGCATGCTGCACGTTCTTTTCCCTCAAGCCGATTATTCCCGGGTGTTTGTCGGTCAGAATCTGGGCGCTCTGGACATTCTCGGACTGAAGGGTAGCGGACAGGCCTGGATGGGAATCGAAGCAGGGCAGCTGAGTGCTGCGACTGTTGAATTTGACGTCCCCAGTCTGACTGTTGGCGGGAAAGAAGAAGAGCAGCGACGTCAACCGGAATCTGAACAGCTGGATCTACAGAATCTGAAAGGCCTAGCGAGGTTAAGTCGCAGCAGCGGGGAGAGTGCCTGGGAGCTCGCGCTGGCAAACATGTCGGTGATCTATCGTGCTGACTCCTGGCAGTCTTTTAACGCAAAAATTCTGTTCACGCCGGATCAGCTTCTGACAATCGCCGCTGATCATCTGGATTTGGGCTTGCTGTCACGCCTTGCGGGTGACAGCGGAGTGTTGCCGGACACTGTGATGGCGGACCTTAAGGATTTCAATCCGGATGGTTCCCTTCAGAACGTTCATCTGAGTCTGCCGATTTCAGAGGCCGAGGGTCGACCGCTTACACTGAAAACCAATATTGCAGACCTGCAGCTGGAGTCAGTCAGGAATTCTCCCAATCTCTGGGGTATGGACGGCTTCGTTGAGCTCGAGTTTGATCGCTCTGCCCAGCACCTGACCGGTGTTGCTGAAGTGAACTCATCCGACTTCAGTATGAATATTCCGTCCACATTCAGTAGAGTCTGGGACTACTCTAGGGTGAACGGCCGCCTGCAGATTGACGTGTCAATGGCGAATGATCAGGTCGTGAAGCTTGCCAGTGGCAGAATCGTTGCTGAGTCAGATGCTCTCGACGGGAGTGTCAGATTTACCTCGATCACTGAACGCTTCGCCGATGGCAGTCGTGATGCGAGGCTTGATCTTATGGTGGGAGCAAATCGCATTGAGGGTTCCCAGAAATCGCTCTACCTTCCTGATGGTCCGAACATCAGCGACAATCTCCGCAACACCATGGAATTTCTGGAACGGGCCCTGATTGATGGCCAGGTATACAACAGCGGGATTCTCTATCGGGGATCAACTGTCAGCGGGTCCGATGCGATGAGTAAAACTTTTCAGAGTTTCTGGCAGCTCAGTGACGGGCAGATAAATTTCAGCGATGACTGGCCGATCCTGGAAGATATTACTGCCACGGTGCGAACCGATGATGACAATATTGATATTACCATGGATTCCGGCAGCAGCCTCGGTCTGCAGTTCGAAACCGCAACCGGCGCAGTCCGACGCGACGCGGCATCCCGAAACTGGCTAACCGTTATGGGCTCGGCAACCGGCGAGACATCCAGCGCTCTGGAGTATCTGCTAACCGCACCCGTTGGAGACGGTCTTAAGAATGCGCTCGCAAGCTGGCAGTCGGAAGGAGCCGTTGCCGGCGATCTGTCGCTGTCGATTCCGCTTGGTCAGCCGGAAGCCGACACTGCGGTTCACCTTGAACTGGTGCTGGAAGAAAACGATCTGATCATCTCGGATTACGATCTTGATATCAGCCAGTTATCCGGTTCGGTCATCTATGATTCGGAGGCAGGCTTTGAGCCGGCGGAACTGACCGGCCAGTTGTTTGGCGGGTTAATGGAGGCGACCTTATACTCGGTTCAGGAGCAGGGAGCGCTTGCCAGTATCGTTGTTGAAGGAGCGGGTGTGACGTCTCCTCAGGCGATGATTGAGTGGCCTCGGCAAAATGAGTTTGTCAGAAGCCTGTTTGCCAATATGAAAGGTGACTTTGCCTACGAAGTGAAGATCAGGATGAACCAGGCCGCCGCGCGTGAACCGGGCAGTGAGCTTGAGATTCGCTCCGGTTTGCAGGGTGTGACCATGGATTTTCCCCCGCCCTACGGTAAGCAGGCTGAATCGGCCGCCCCTCTGGATCTGCACATTCAGTTTGGGGAAGACAGTCAGCAGTTTGTCGGAAGTTTGGGCGACTCATTGCGTTTTACCTTGAATCAGCCCGCCGACGATCAGGCCCGGGGTCTGGTTACGCTCGGTCAGCAAAGCGGAAGTCCCGACCCGCTGGCAGAAAGCTTGCCGCCGGGACTGTCGATTCTGGGTGATTTCGACAGGTTTGAGCTTGAACCCTGGGTCGAGTTTATATCCGGCATGTCAGATGGCGCCCAGCCTGATTCCGAGCTAGATCAGACAATAGCCTTTGCTGATATCCGGACGGATGTTTTCTCCATCTACGGGGAGGAACTTCCCGAAGTGGCTTTTCGCATAGAACCCTCTCAGCCTGACTCAGGGTGGGTGGCTCGACTGACCAGTGAATCAGTGCAGGGTCAGGTGATCATTCCTTATGACAGTGACTATTACCTGCAAGTCGACCTTGATTATCTCTACCTGCCCGCGGGGGAGGTGCCAACTCAGGCCGATCCGACGCCGTCCGGAGCAGGGGTACCGATGCCGATGAGCGAGAATACTATATCCGATGAGCCTGAAGTCGATCCGCTTGAGAGTCTCGATCCAAGAGAACTCCCGCTGATGCGGTTTGAGACTGATCAGTTCAGGATCGGTGAGAGCGAGTACGGCAGCTGGGCTTTTAACCTCACGCCGACCGGGATAGGCGCAGAGTTTCATGACATTAATTTTGATTTCAGAGGATTACGCTTGGGCAGAGACAGCCTCAATAACAGCATTGAATTTCTGGAGCCGCACTTCAGCTGGTTCTATGACGGGGTCCAGCATAGCAGTGAACTCACCGGCGTTTTGATCGCTGATGACATCAGTGGCGTGCTGGAAGCCAATGGCTATGCTCCCAGCGTTCAAAGCAATCAGGCTGTGTTCGTGACCGAAGTAAGATGGCCCGGATCTCCCGCGTTTTTCTCTAACGATCACTTGGACGGTCGTATCGATATGCGGGTGGCTGATGGTCGCTTCCTGCGCGACTCAGATAGCGGCGGTGCGCTGCGGCTGGTCAGCTTCATCAATCTGTCTGCGATTTTTCAGCGTCTGCGTTTCAGTGATGACTTGCTACGCAGCGGCCTAGCATTTGACGAAATTACCGGACAGTTCGATCTCAATGATGGCCTGCTGCAAATTACGGACCGGCTGGTCATCTCAGGACCAAGCAGCCTTTACCAGATTGTCGGAGAAGTGGACCTGGCTGACGAAACTGTAGAAGGGGAAATGACCGTGACCTTGCCGGTCAGCAACAATCTTCCGTGGATAGGGCTGTTAAGTGCCAATATCCCTTTGGCTGTTGGGGCGTATTTATTTGACCAGATCTTTGGCAGCCAGGTCGACAGTCTGTCCAGCGCGGTCTATACCCTGTCAGGCCCGCTTGAGGGACTAGAGCCCCAGTTTAAGCAAGCCTTCGGTGCCCCGTCCGCGCGCCAAACACAACCTTAGAACTCCGCGAGATCTGCTGCCGCTTTCGGGGCAAATATTGCCTGTTTCAGATTGGTTCTATTATCATTTCAGCTCTTCAACGCAGCGACACAAGAGGATCAGATGATCGACAAAAGCTTGCTTAGCAATGCGGTTGCTCTGGTGGTAGTGATCGTGGGATTTCTGATGGAAGGCCCGTTTCAGCTTTACATTCTGAACACAGGTTTATACGCACTCTCCGGTGGGATCACCAACTGGCTCGCAGTACACATGCTGTTCGAGCGAGTACCGGGTCTCTTCGGTTCGGGGGTTGTTCAGCTGCGTTTCGAAGAATTTAAACACGGCATCCGTGGGCTGATTATGGAGCAGTTTTTCAATTATGGAGATCTGTCGGCATTCTTTCAGCAAACCGGACACACAGCTGATCGGCTGGGTGAACAGTTGAAGAGTGCGATCGAAGATCTGGATCTCGATTCGGCCTTTGACTCACTGCTTGACGTCATCATGAGCTCTTCATTTTCAGGCATGTTGGGCATGCTCGGCGGGAAGGACGCGCTCAGCCCCCTGAAGACTCCCTTTGTTGAGCGCATGCGGGACTATTTCAAGACTCAGTTTGCCAACCAGACATTTCAGTCCAGAATTGAAAATGCACTGCGAGGGGCGCTGGATGAAGAATCAATCCGTCAGGCAGTGGCCGACTTGATTGATCGTCGACTTGATGAAATGACACCGAAAATGGTGAAGGACATTGTTCAGCAGATGATCCACAAACATCTGGGCTGGCTGGTGGTGTGGGGCTGCGTCTTCGGCGGGATGATTGGGCTGCTGGTGACTCTTGTGAATGATCAGATGTAGTACGGATAATCGCCTCTGATTTTCGGAAAATTATGAATGGACGATCATTGCCCGACGCTCGGACATCCAGTGAAAGGCCGGCGCTGAGAGTTGTTTTGGAACGGCATCGACGATAATCAGAATAATTGCAGTGTTTCTCAGAAGGAAAGGTCCGTTCCGGCTATTTAACGCATCGAACATTCAAAAACCTTAGATCAGTAAGTTTTCCTATGACAAGTTTTTGGCTTTGGTTGGTGAAAAAATGTCAATGCTGTATTACAATGTAATACCCGCTTAGGGTGACGCTTGAAAAATCGTGCAACGCTTAGGCAGTTTCTCGCATCGAGCCTAAAGTCTCCTCTCAGGCAACTCAGAGTGCCGGACTTCGCGGTATTTTCGATACATTTTGATACCTAATTCAGTAGTAAGGTGAGCAAGTAGTATGGCTAGACCAGTTGAATTTGATGAGGCGAAGGTCCTCACCAGCGCGATGGAGCAATTTTGGAAAGAAGGATACGAAGCCAGTTCGGTTCAGAAGCTTCTCGACTGCACCGGCATTAATCGAGGCACTCTTTACAATTCGTTCGGCGATAAGGACACTTTTTTTAAATCCTGTGTTGATCAGTACAGCAACATTATCGAACATCACCTTGATGCCTCGCTGAAAAATGAAAAGCTTGGTCCGTGGGAATCGATTAGCGCCTATTTCTCCGAATCAGTGGCCGGTGTCAGCAACAGGCATCGGGCAATGGGGTGTCTGCTGGTGAACTCGCTCTGTGAAAGCATCAATTACGACCGGGATATGAAGCGCACGGTGCGCAGCGTGTTGGCGGGTATTCGCAAGGCGATGCTGGTTCGCCTCAAAGAGGCGCAGAAAAAAGGCAAGCTGAAGAAAGGGGTGTCAGCTGAAACTGCGGCCGATATCCTCATGAATATGATGCACGGGCTACGCGTGAACTCGCGCGACGGCAAGAATGCCCGACAGCTACAGGATTTGGCGAGGTTCACCATCAATTCGCTGAAAAAGTAGCCCGAACTTAACCGGGTACGGGCAGGTGAGGTCATGGGTAACACTCGGCCGTGCTCACTGGCGCAGCGAAGGCAGAGCTTTTGCATCTGGATTCAGCACTGATATACTGGAGAATAATAGGAAACCGTGCTAGGAAATTACAATGAAAAAAATATCCGGTAAGCGTTCCGAGGACGACGCCAAAATCGATCTTACGCCCATGCTGGACGTGGTCTTT
>Ga0163109_10000959_pt1 | contig 22770 bp, 17 predicted proteins | sample CRUFie1St13metaG_FD_108704 | JGI IMG/M metagenome (GOLD analysis project Ga0163109, IMG submission 108704) | Marine microbial communities from the Costa Rica Dome - CRUD Field 142mm St13 metaG | ecosystem: Environmental > Aquatic > Marine > Oceanic > Photic zone | place: Costa Rica: the Eastern... | reverse complement strand
TTTTCAATTTTAGCACTATGCGTTGTATGGCCTCTACGGCAATAGGGTCAATTCCTGCAAAAGGCTCATCTAAAAGAATGTAGGCAGGATCTGATGCTAACGCTCTTGCAATTTCTGTTCTTCGGCGCTCGCCACCAGACAACAGCCCGCCTTTGGTGTCTCTTACATGGCCTAAGTCGAATTCCTCGATTAACTCTTGACACTTCTTGAGGCGGGCCGTCTTGTTGTGTTGGTGGAATTCTAAAATCGCCATAATATTGTCCCATACCGATAAATTCCGGAATACAGATGCATCTTGAGGCAAGTAGGTTATTCCTAGCCGGGCCCTTTTAAACATTGGCTTTGTGGTAATGTTTTCCCCTTCGATTAAAACACGACCACTGTTTGGCTTGACTAAGCCAACCATTATATTGAATGTGGTTGTTTTGCCCGCTCCATTGGGGCCCAACAGCCCAACGATTTCTCCTTTGGCCACCTGGAGGCTGACATTATTCACCACCAGCCTATCTCCGTATTTTTTTGTAACATTTTGATTTTCAATCATTTATGAATATCTTTTTTCTTTTTTGTAGCGTGGTGTGCAATAGGAAGTTTCTCTTAGCATCTAGCCCTGAAACACAATAAACCACATTGTCTGTGGGATCGCCTGTGAATACCTGAACAAAGTGGGGCTTTAAATTAAAAGAATATATTTCATCCTCTTTATATGGGCCCGCCCATATAAGGTCCCCATTTTCAGCATTCACTTTAATTACTTTGGGGGCGCTTAACAGCTTTCCTTCTAGGCTTTCCAATAAGAACTTACAGTAATACAAACCCTCTTTAAATGGCTTTATGCGCCCCTCGTCTTGGGCCTCTATCTGGTAATCTTTAGGAAAACACCCCCTAAAGAAATCTCTATGAGATGACACCGAGTCTTGATTGGACCAAACGGCACAAACGGAATCTGAATTAAAAGACCCCCAACATGACAGCACCTTCGAGGTAAAATTCAGGGCATCCGTTTTCCCCTTTAGTAATTCTCCTGAGCTAGAAGCGTAGATTGTGTCATCTCCCCAAGTATACGTTGAAAAAACAAAGCCATTTAACTCTTTAATCTTTTTCCATTCCATAGGGTCGGGTTTAGGATAAATCATGTGCCACCCCTTAGATAATGTATCCAGCTTGATGTTTACGGGCCCAGGCCCTTCGATGATCAAATTGTTGGGGAGGCCCACATTTAATGTATCCTCCCAAAAGTATTCATTAGAATCAAGCGTATTGTTCATGTTTAAGTCTCGGTAAGCCCTGTAGTAATACTCATGGTGGCCTTGCACGTTTTCAAGATTGCCTACAAACCTGTCTTTTTCCATAAGAGTATAAGTAAGTGGGGGGTTAAGACATACGATTTCGCCCCTCAGTTCCTCAAGGTTTTTATCTTGGAATACCGTAAACACATCATAGGATAAGTTTCCCTCTGCTAAAGAGTCCAAGGAAGAGATCCATATACTTTGTTCAGGATATACGTTGCCTTCATTGAAATCTCGAATGACATCCTTGAGGCCTACGTTGTATGAAATTTCATCCTGCATGTTACTGAGAGTTAGGACAAACGATCTCCCTTTTTGCTTTAATACAAATTCAGCCTTAGGGCTTATTTTAATATTTTCTTCTTTTGCGCGTTGAATATTTTCGTTAAATGCCCATACTAGATTACCTCCTTTATAATTTAATATCGTATCGGATGGCGCAACAATAGCCACCGGCGGCGTGGTGTCTTTTGGGCCACCTGTTGGAGCAAAAGGATTTGCACAACCCCACATAGAAAAACCCAACCAAAGGGTTGCCAGATATAAATTTGAATTCACTTTAACAAACTTAAGAAAGGTATATAGAAAGCGCCGTTATGTCGCTAGCAGAGACCCCACTTATTTGTTGTGCCTCGCCTAGCGTCTTGGGTTTAAAGTGTTTTAGTTTTTCCCGTGCCTCCTTCGAAAGAGAAAGCATCTCGTCAAAATTGGTGTCCTTCTTTATTTTCACACTTGCCAAGGCTTTTAGTCGTTTGACGTTGTCAGCTTCCCGAGCTATATATCCTGCGTATTTGTGTTCAATCTCGGCGGTTTGGGCAAAGTGGGGCGGCTTTCCCTCCAGTAAACTAGCAAAGCCTTCATCTACCCTTATTATATCTCCAGAGCTTATTCCTGGACGCGCTAACACTTTCTCCACCTTAACCCTTTGTTTTAGTGGCTGTTGGTTTTTCTCCACCAAGATGGGGTTGATTTTTTCTGGGGAAATAGAGCCTTTGTGTATATATGCGTTGAAGTCCAACAAAAAAGCTTCTTTCTTCTTTAAGCACGCCTTGGCCTCCTCGCTTAACAAACCATATTTATCAGCTATTGACATAAGTCGAACATCTGCGTTATCCTGCCTTAAGGATAGCCTGAATTCCGCACGAGAGGTAAACATTCGATAAGGCTCTTTTGTGCCCTTAAAAACAAGATCGTTAATCAAAACCCCAATATATGCCTCGGATCTGCTCAATATGAGTGGGCTCTCACCGCGAACACTTAATCCAGCGTTTATTCCCGCCATCAAGCCCTGGCAAGCGGCCTCCTCATAGCCTGTGGTCCCATTAATTTGGCCAGCAAAGTACAAACCGTTGATTTTCCGTGTTTCTAGTGTTTGCTGTATTTGCTCTGGTGGGAAGTAATCGTATTCTATGGCATATCCTGGCCGGAACATAACAGCCCTCTCTAGGCCGGGTATGGTTCTAAGTGCTTCGAGTTGGGTGGCAAAAGGCAATGAGGTCGAGAAGCCATTTAAATAGGTTTCTACTGTCTCTATTCCTTCGGGCTCTACAAATATTTGATGCCGATCTCGTTCACTAAACCTATCTATCTTGTCTTCTATAGAAGGACAGTATCTGGGGCCCTTTCCCTCGATTCTTCCAGAAAACATTGGTGATTTGCTAAAGTCACGACGCAATATATCGTGAGTAGTCTTATTGGTGTGGGTTATGTAGCAATGCCTCCTTTCTGTGAAGAGCCTGTTTTCATCATAGGCAAAAACCTCTAGCGGTTCTTCGCTGGGCTGAATCTCCATTGAGCTAAAATCAATCGTTCTTCCGTCTATTCGGGGCGGAGTTCCCGTTTTCATTCTCCCTGTAACAAAACCCCACTCCCTTAGCTGTCTACTTAGTCCAATGGATGCGGATTCTCCCGCTCGACCGGACTTGCGCTGTTCTTCTCCCACGTGTATAACCCCTCCTAAAAATGTGCCTCCCGTTATTATTACCTTGCTCGCCGCAATAACTATTCCGGAGCGGCATACTACTCCCGTTATCGTTTTGTCATCCTGTCGTAGGCCCGTCACTTCATCTTGCCAAAAATCTAGGTTGTTTGTGCTTTCTAACTCCTTTCTCCATATGCGGGCAAAAAGATGTCGATCATTCTGTGTTCTTGGGCTGTGCATTGCCGGCCCTTTAGATCTATTCAGCATACGAAAATGCAACATGGATCGGTCGGCCGCTTTTCCAGAAAAGCCTCCTAAGGCATCAATTTCTCTTACAATTTGTCCCTTTGCCACACCCCCCATCGCAGGGTTACAAGACATTTGTCCTATGGCCTGCATATTCATTGTAATGAGCAGTGTTTTGGCGCCTAACATTGCCGCGACTCGCGAAGCTTCACACCCCGCGTGACCGCCGCCCACAACAATAACATCATATTTCTCTATCATACCCACTGTGGTTTATGTTCCACGTGGAACAATTGCAATAATCGATTTTCTTCTTCTCGCATTTTTATGCGCTCATTATCGGTTTTGTCATTGTAGCCTGTTACGTGTAATAAGCCATGAAACACCATGCGCAGTAAATAACGCAACGGGTGCTCGTTGTTTTCCATAAAGGTGGAGCATCCGTTTATATACATCTCCACCAATACCCCAAGAGGTGAATCATATTGTTGGGTTATGACGTCGGTGTTATAGTTGTGTCCTAAAAAGAGGTTGTTATATCTAGTTTGGACTTCGTCGCTGGTTAAAATCACCACCAGCCCTCTCACCTTAACGTCTTTATCCCTACAAAAAACTTGAAGTGCGTTTTTAATGTCTCGATTGGAGACGGTTAACACTAAATCTCCCTCGCGACCAATTCGAACAAACATAAATTATTGTGTTATAATCGAAATTGCAGCTCTATAGTGGACCCTTCGTTGCTAAAGACCACCCAGTCTGCAAGTTGTTTGATTAAAAAAACCCCTCTCCCGCCAACAACCATTAAGTTGTCTGGGTGGGTAGGGTCAGGCAGGGCATTATAATCAAATCCTGAGCCTTCATCGTGGATGTGAAAGACTAATTTGTCCGGCGCTTCTTCTCTTTCAAACTCTAGCGTTACCTTTTTTGTGTTGTCTTCTTTGTTTCCGTGAATAATAGCATTGTTTACGGCTTCTGTTACGCCAATTAACATGTTGCCAAATACCTCATCGGACACATTGTGCTCTACTACCACTTGCTCTAAGAATTGTTCTATTTCTTTGAGGCTCTCGTGCTTTGAGGAAACAACCAATTTCTGCATACGTCAAAGATAATATATTCTAAAATCATTTACTGTGTAAAAGCCTGCCATAGTTTTTCGTAAAAACTAACCAACCCAGGGTTTTCTTTCTGAGGGCTCATTTGTCTTTGTAAAATCTGATTTATTTTCTGTTGTATATCATCGGGCACAATATTGGCCGTCCTGTTTTGAGCTTCTGTTGACTTTCTTGTTTCCTTGTTTCCTTGCTTATTGGCAGCTTCGTTTAGTTTCAATAATTGAAGCTCTATATTTTGTAATCCCTGCGTATACTCGGGTGTGGTTTCTAATATTCCTTCAGCTAGCCTCTGCTCTTGTCTTCTCATCTCCTCTAACGCCCCGCTCCCTGATTTCTCTAAATTATTTTCCTTTAGCCATTGTTCAAGTTTGTTTCTAATTTTTGCTTGTTGCTTGATGAGCTGAGCTAGGGCTTTGTCTCCGGCTTCCCCTTCTTCTCCTCCACCGGACTTACCGTTTTTTCCTTTTCCTTGATCTTTTCCTTGATCTCCCATTGCGGCTTGATCTGACATGATGTCTTTAAGGCTGCCTTCTTTGGATGGTTTCCCGCTTTCCCCTTTGCCAGATCCTCCTGGATTTTCACACATTTGATTTCCTTGCATTTGCCCAGAAAGGTTCATTTGGATGTTCTGAAGGGCTTCATCTAAAATAAGCGCCATTTCATTCACATTCATCATAACAGCTTGGGCTCTAGAGGACCAAACCCTCTCGTTTGTTCGTTCAAAACTTTCCCCTAAATACCTTAAACTTTTCTCAATCTTAAAAATTCCCTCCATAATGGGTTTCTGTGCCGAAGGGTTTCTTGCAGCCATAGATAACAATGTGTCTTTGACATTATCAAAGCTTTGTACCCACAAGTTTTGACTTCGAAGTTTGCGCTCCTTAGTATAAGTTCCTCTATTATTCTCACTTTTGAGCAAGAACAAATCTTCCTCTATCAAAGACAAGTCTACAAGGTTTTCTAACAGCTGTTGCAATGTGGCCAGATCCATTTCTAGTTGCTTTTGTTGTGCAGACTTCATGGCCATAGAAAGCATGTTGCTCAGTTCTTTCATCTTTTCAGAAGCGCCTTGCTTTTCTGATTCTGATGAATTTCCTTCTTGTATGTTTTGCTGTAGCTGGTTTAAATCGTTGGATAAAGACTTTGTAGACTCCTGAATAGATGGACTTTCTTCTCCTAACATGTCTTTTCCACTCTTTATGCTTTCCTCTATTTCTTTAAACTCAGTGTTTATATCCTCTTGTTGGTCGATTACATCTTCTGCGTGAAGTTCCAGCTGACGCTGTTTTTCACTTAATTCTTTAAGGGACTCTATAGCCTCATTTAAAGCTTGTTCCTGCAAGAGCTGAGCCAACATGCGCTCAAGCATTTCCAATGACATCTCCTCCTGCTCCTGCATACTCCCCAATTCTTCAAGAGCCTCATTTAAAGAATTGTCATCCTCTTTTTCTAATGCCTCTCGTATTTTATTCAATAACTCTGAGCGCTTGTCTTCATCTGTTGCCTGCTCCAATAATGCATTAAGTTGTGTAGTATCCAAATCACTTTCAATTTCCGTGGCCATTAATTGGAAGGATTCTAATTCCTCTTTTAATAGCCTTTTTTGGTCGCTTAAATTTTCTATTTCTTCTAAAAAATCCAGTAGATTCTGATTGTCTGTACTAGATGTTGATTCTGTCAAACGGTTATTCCTTATTTCGTCAAGATTCTCATTGACTTTTGACTGACTGCTACTAATCTCATTAGCCACTTCTTCCATTTCTTGAAGCTCCTTGATTTTCGCGGTATCCCATGTGTCTTGATTTGGGACATTTAATACGACTTTTTCTGAAAGAACGCACTGATTTCCTTTTACGTTGTTGTTATCACATATTGTATAGTACACCTCAATGGCATCAATACCTGATTTCCAAAGTTCTCTACGCCTAAAGTAATCTACAAATTCGCCCTCTACGCCTTTGTCATGAATAACATTATAAGTCTTTTCTTGAATGATGCGGTTCGATTGAATGTAGTTTACCTTTCTGTGTACACTATTTATTCCAAAATCATCCTTAAAAGACCCAATAGCTGTATAAACTCTTAGTGTAGAATCAAAATTCCAAGCCATCGAAATCTGAGGTCTTTGATCTTTTCGCACATTTATATCAATAGAGGAAACGGTATCCCTTCCTTCGCAAATAAAATACTTAGCACTCTTAACTACCATCAAGCTATTCTTATAAGTCCCTGCCTTGTCAGAAACAATATGATACTTAACCTCTGCTTTCGATGGGTCTTTCACCAATAAATGGCTTCCCTCTATGATCTCTAGATTTCTTGGTTTTATGTGCTCGGTTATTTCTTGATTAGTATATTCTGGAGGTGTGATTTTTACCGATATATTGGATTGCCTAGGGTATGTGAGTTTTACGTTAAAGGTTGAGGACACTTCTATTCCTTCTTTCCAAGAAAAATCAAGCTCTTGATCTACAGTATTAATGGTATATGTAAGGGTATCATTATTCCATAAAGGATTGATAATCAAACCATTAAGATATAATTTTCCCGCCTTACTTCCTGTATCATTCACAAAGGCTTTTAACTGATAAGTCGAACCTATAACACAACTATCCTTAGAAATCCATTGAATACTATTAAAGGTCTTCTCTGTCAATGGGGAACCAAAAACTTCAGAAAAAGCTTTTTTCCAAGGGGCCATAAATACTAACGATGTGGTTAGTACTACCATTACAACAAAAATCTTTCTTAGTAATATTTGCCGCTTTTTTTGAAGTGCCCAAGAAGGAAGAAGTTGATCTAATTCACTTGGAATAGGATCATCTTCAATACGCCCCGTCTCTAATCCGAACTTTAACTTGTGTTTTGCTTTATCCGCTCGGTGTATATACCAATTTAGTACAAAGGATATCTTATCATCTTTTGATCGTGTGAATGTATATACCGACTTGTAAAAAATATATACCAAGCCTATTACAGTGCCTATAATCCCTGCCCAAACATGGAAGGATGGTTTTTTGATATCCTTAAATAGTATAAGAATTATACTCAATAAAAACCATAAAGCTAGGCAGGCATTTATAGCTGTAAAAATTTGTCCCTCTAAGCGTTTGAATAAACCTAATTGGCCAGATTTAAGTATACTCCGTTTAACCATTAGACTAATCTATTAACATGTCTTGTGAATATCCATATAAATAACATTTTCAAGGTGTTAATATCTCGAAGAATAGGCACTTTTGATATTCTTCTCAGAAATTTTTAAAGTTTTTCATCATAATATCTACTTGTTATCCACCAATATTTTAATCCACATAAAAAATTACAACTACATCAACAACTGTGTATAGCTTAAGAAATTGTATATCTCCAAATCTTCTTTATTCACGCATCCCTTAACTTTGTGTTAATAGAGTGTTTATTAGAATTACCTCTGACTTGTATTCCACATAATAACATCACTAATGATGAATATATTTTTTAAAGAGAAATTTTTTAATCATTATGGTTTATGATAATTATATACATCTTCAAAAACTTTTAGACTGTACTCAACCTCAAGCCGATAAGAAGTATAAATCAGAGGAATCTTTTTTTATACGAATACACCATATCCATGAAATAAATTTTGCCCAAATTTTAACAGATATAAAGAATTTTGATTTATCAATAGAAGATACTACAACTGATAAAAAGCTTTCATCGTTAAAAAGAATATTATCATGCTGGGAGCTCAACATAAACACACTTAAATTATTAAGGCATTTAAACAAAGAGGATTTCTTGGGTTTTAGACCGGCATTAACCGGTATCTCAGGTATGCAGAGTAGCCAATATATTGTTTGGATTAATACCTATTACAAAAAGAAGGATAGGTATAGCAGTCCCTCAATTCAATATCCAAAGGTCTTAAATACTCTTCAAGCAATACACATAGCACATGAAACTTGGCTTTCTACACACGAAGAAGTGATATTACATTTTATACAAAATGACTTTGGAACTGGAGATACTGAAGGTCTTCGGTATATGCAAGATCAACGTGATTTATATAACACGCTATGGAATGATATCTTAAGTATTTTGAAGAAGACAGTTTAATACATATGGGATTACTTCTTTCATTCTCTCTTTATAATTACTAAGAACATTCTTCGAAGATCTCTGGGCAATTGCCAGGCATATAGTTATACATTCATGGCCTAATAATCCACCCAATCCATACAATGCGCTGCATTCCATTTCTAGATTATAAATAGAATTGCCGTTACTGTCCTGATAATTGGCTATAAATTCTTTATCCCAACCTGGAAGGCTTTTTGTTCTAAGTTGTCTTCCTTGCGGCCCATAAAATCCTGAGGCGGTTAGTGTTATTCCTGTATGTCCAAGTTCTTTGAAATATTCGAAGAGTTTAGGGCTAGAATGTGCAATATATTGTATAGGTCCTAGGTCATTGGATAAAAAATAGCTTTTTGCACTTAACAACTCTTCATTGTCTCTAAGGGCCATATTTAAAAACTCTGGATAATATAACATTAAGCTATCTTGTCCATAAGCCTTTTTAGATACGACTAAATCTCCTGGTTCTACATGTTTCTGAAAACTTCCACAAGTACCAAGTCTTATAAGATTGAGCTTCTTAGGTGTTGACTCGAAAGCTCGGTTTTCAAAATCGACATTCACTAGTGTGTCTAATTCATTTACTACAATATCGATATTATCGGTGCCTATACCTGTTGCGAGGACCGATATTTTCATATCACGATATAATCCCGTAGCCATAACAAATTCACGATTACTCCTCTCAAAAAGAATGGTATCAAAAAATGATGCGATAAGTTTTACCCTTCCTGGATCTCCAACCAAAATGACACTTGAAGCTAGCTCGCCAGGTTTTATGCCAAGGTGAAAAATCGATCCATCTTTATTTATAATAAGATTTGTTGAGTTAATCATTTGCTTTATAGAGTTTGGATAATTCAATTTCTTCCACGACAGGAAGAGGTGTAAGGTGTTGGATACTTCTTCCTTCTTTTATTCGACGACGAAGGCTACTGGATGAGATATTAATTAAATCACAACCAAAATAATTGTGATTATTAGCATAGAGAGCAAAGGCTTCTTTTGAGTTTTGATGTTCAGATAATCTTTTATAAATCATAAAAGGAAAAGAATGTATAAGCCAATCCGCATCATGCCACTTATGGAGCGTTGTGTAGTTATCTTCTCCTACAATAATGTGAAAGGAATAAGTGGGATACTTTTTTACAAGATATCTCATGGAGTTTGCGGTATAATTTGGTTGATCTAAAAAGCGTTCAAAGTCATTAACTACAATTTTAGATGATTTATCTCCTAGAGCTAGTCGACAAAGATCAACGCGTTTTTGATAAATGAGTAAGTTACTTTTCTTTTTATGAGGGTTTTTAGGAGTAGGACAAAGCCATACCTGATCAATCCTTTTAGTAAACAAGGCCTCATTAGAAATAATTAAATGACCTATGTGAATAGGGTTGAAACTTCCAAAAAAGAGACCAACCTTCATTGTTAAGGTTTTTTATAGAGTTCTTGAGCCTCTTCTATTCTGGAATAACATTCATCGGGACCAAGAAAAGCCATAATGTCAAAGATAGAAGGGCCTTTTAAAGCACCCGTAAGACTTAATCGCAAAGGAGGCAGTAGTTGACCAAACGATATTTCTTCAGTAGCAATAAAAGTTTTGATGAAAGCTTCAAGACTTTGTGCGTCAAAGACGACGGCACATTCCTTCAGATGATGCACACATTTTACTAGGTTATGAACTTTTTCAGGCTTCCATGCTTTATCAACCCCTTTATCCTCTAACACAATGGGTTTTTCAAATAGATAGGAAATAGTCTCCTTTATTTCGTGGCGGAATTGAACACGTTCTGAGGCAAGTTCAAATGCAAGTTCAAGTTCTTGATCGTTTCGGAATTCGGCAGCATCAAAACAAGTTTTTATAAAATTGACTTTTTCTGGTGAAGAAAGTTTTTTCAAGTATTCACCGTTAAACCAACATGCTTTTTGATAATCAAACTTTGCTCCTGATTTATTGACTCGCTCTAAGGAGAAAGAATGTGTTAAGTCCTCAAGAGAGAAAAGCTCTCGACTATCTCCGGGGTTCCACCCAAGAAGAGATAAAAAGTTAATTATCGCTGAGGGTTCAAAGCCCTTTTCTTTATATCCTGCCGCGATAATTTTATCTGGTTCATCGGGATTAAACCAATCCAAGGGAAAAACAGGGAAACCAAGTCGGTCACCATCTCGCTTACTAAGCTTTCCTTTTCCATCGGGTTTTAAAATAAGGGGTAAGTGAGCAAATTGAGGCATTTCTAAATTCAGTGCTTGATAGAGTTGAACATGAAGAGGTGTTGATGGTAGCCATTCTTCTCCTCGAATAACGTCGGTTATCTTCATAAGGTGGTCATCCACAACATTAGCCATGTGATACGTAGGTAAGCCATCACTCTTCATGAGCACCTTGTCATCTAATTCATGGCATTGGAAAACAATCCACCCTCTAATTTTATCGAAAAAGCGCACTTCTCCAGAAACAGGAGTTTTAAATCGAATTACATAATCGTCCCCACGACTAATCCGGTCTTGGACCTCTTGTTCGGAAAGACTAAGGCTATTTTTTAGATAAAGCCTTGTGCTTGCATTATACTTAGGAGAAGATTGCCCTTGTTTTTGCAGGGTTTCACGCCAATGCGTTAACTCTTCAGGGGTATCAAAAGCATAATAGGCGTGATCGTTTTGGAGGAGTTTTTCTACAAACGGCTTATAAAGCTCACTGCGTTCGCTTTGACGGTAAGGGCCATAATCCCCACCAAACGATGGTCCTTCATCCGGCTGGATGCCACACCAAGCTAAGCTGTTAAGAATGTATTCCTCGGCCCCAGGAACAAATCGTTTTTGGTCAGTGTCTTCAATCCGTAAGACAAAGTCTCCTTTTTTACTTTTCGCATGAAGATAGCAGAATAGTGCCGTACGAAGCCCTCCAATATGAAGTGGGCCCGTAGGGCTGGGTGCAAAACGCGTTCTTGTAACCATAAGTCAAAGATGCGTATTCCTAGTACAATACAATAAAATTCACGCTTAAATTATATTCGTAATGAGATGGAAGACCATAAAAAAAGCGTTCACATTACTATTGATGATGGCCCGAGTAGAATTTCTACAGAACCGATTGTAAAAATCTTAAAGGCACATTCAGCAAAAGCTACTTTTTTCCTTCTGGGACACCAAATAAGGCAATACCCAGAAAAGAAAAGACTACTCGACGAATATCAACTCGCCAATCATGGATACTACCATCTGAACAACTGGGGCCTTTCTTTTAATAAGCAATGTGAGAATATTTTGAGAGTCGAGCGGGAGTTCCCAGACCTCGAGAAACACTACAGACCTCCTTACGGTAAGATTACATTAAGTCAAATAATATGTTGTTGGGGAAAAAGAAAAATCCATTTATGGACGAAGATGACGTATGATTTTATGGTAACCAAAACCCAACGATGTCTTTGGCTCAAACTCAAGAAGGCACTTAAGAAAGATAAATGTGTCTTGGTTTTTCATGATAATGAGAAATCTGAAAAACACACGAGATGGTTACTCAATAGAACACTCTTAGAACTCGAGCAGTTGTCGAAGGAAACCGCGGTATACTAAAAAAGGGAGTGGTGCCCGGGGCGGGACTCGAACCCGCACGTTCATAAGAACACATGGCCCTCAACCATGCCTGTCTACCAGTTTCAGCACCCGGGCGATCGATCAAATATACCAAAATAGTCTAAGCGACTAAGGATTTGGTGGTGTAGAAGCTTATTATAAAAACAGCCAATCCCAGCCCCAAACTCAAGGCATGATACCATAGACTGTTAATTCCGGAGGCAGATAACTGGGCATAGGCTATATAACCACTAAAAGTGGAGAGGCCCCCACAAAAGCTCATACAAGATATTTTGATAAAGTCGTTTTGTTGTGGCAATGCGAGCAGTAGCCCCATAACTATACAAGCTACGATATTAGCATAGAGAACCCCTTTATCGGTATAGCCAAAACAAGAAAGCTTACCCATGGCAAACCTAAGCACACCACCCATTCCGGTAAATAGAAAAACGAGCAGAAAATTATACATCTTTTACCTTGGAATCCAGACTAGTCTGCTCACGATTTATCTCTTCTCCCTTATTATATAATACTTGTAAAACAAAGAAGACAATTAAAAAAACATTAAGTAAAACAAGAGACCAACCCAAGAGCGACAAATTAAATGGAAAAGAAACCAAGAAATAACTTAAGGAAAGCAAGCCGAAGAACAAAGAAATGGCAAACAAAATAACAGCCACTTTTCTTTCATCATACCCAAAGTATACCAAGTGATGGGCTATGTGATCTCTTCCCCCAACAAATGGAGAAGATTTCCGTAGAATTCGACGCAAAAAAACAGTGGTTGTGTCCATAATGGGCACGGCGAATACAAGAATTGGAATCATAAACTGCTGTACTTGAAAAACCCCCCCATAGTCTATTCTGTGGTTCCAAAACAACTCAACACCCAATCCTGCTAAAAAAACACCAAGAAATTGAGAACCGGTATCTCCCATATAAATTTTTGCAGGATTCCAATTATATGGCAAAAAAGCGATTAATCCTGCCAGCACACCGATTAAACAAGGATATACCCACAAACTAGGAGATACAACAAGCAGGGCCATTCCTATGGCCACAAAAAGTATAGAAATAGATACAGAGGTCGTAATCGCATCCATATTATCTAGCATGTTTATAGAATTCATGATAGCAATAACCCAAAAAATGGTAAGCGAATAGTCAATAAACCAGAGCCCACTAAAGTGAATAACAATTCCTCCAACACATAATATTAAACCACAAAAAACTTGGCCTAAAAATTTAACAACAGGAACTGTATCGTAAGTATCATCTGCTAACCCAAGAAGAAAGCCAACACAGCAAGAAGCGGTAAAAGTTGTGCGCTTTAATTCACTTAAATAGGTAAGACCCTCAATGGGTAAAAGGCTAATGGAAACAGCAAAGCAAATAAAAAAGGTTAATCCCCCAACGGAGGGTTTTACTTCTTGGCTCCAACGCTCTTGGCTAAGCATAGCAGGCTGTCTTACGCCAAGCCCCCGACTGAATCTAGCGAAAAGGCCATGACAGGTATATCCAAAAAGGAAAACAACAACAAATAAAATCAACCAAAAGATAAATCCTCCCACTATTTAAATCTAAGAAGAACAATCATTTTCTTCTAAACCATGAACGAGAAGAGGTCCCACTCTCTGGTTTAGAGGTCTTGTCAGAAGGATCAGAGTAGTACCCATACCCATATCCGTACCCATATCCATATCCATACCCGTATCCATATCCGTACCCATATCCGTAATTATAGTAAGAACCCGAAACACCGCGACCATAGTCATTCATAATGATGGAGATGTGAGGAAGTTTTAAGTTTTCTTTAGTAGACTCAATGTGACCCACAAATGCTCTATGGGAGTAGTCGGCTCTGAGCACGTAAATAGGATTGTCGACAAGACTAACTACAGGAATAGAGTCGGTCACAAGCCCTATAGGGGGTGTATCAAAAATGACCACATCATAATCTTTCTTTACTTGGTCTAGAAACTTATCAAATTCTTCACTCCCAACAAGCTCAGATGGGTTAGGCGGAATAGGCCCTGCAGGAATAGCCCACAAGTTCTCTTCTGGTGTGGAGAAAACAATGTCTTCTTTTAAGGAGCGCTTATTTAAAAGCGTACTCATTCCCGCAGAGTTAGGCAAGTCAAATATTTTATGAATTCGAGGCTTACGCAGATCGACATCAACCAAGAGAACACGCTTGCCTTGAAGCGCAATAATTGCTGCTAGGTTAATGGCAACAAAAGTTTTCCCCTCTCCGGGAATAGTAGATGTAACAGCAATGGAGCGAAAGTCCTTGCTGCTTTTTAAAAACTCAAGATTACTTCGAATTCCCCTGAAGGACTCGGATATACTGCTCTTTGGCCGGTTAGTGACAACAATTGATGACATGGGCAACTGCTCAGAGTACCGCTGAATAATCCCAAGTAGCGAGCTTTCGGTTTGAGAGGTAACATCTTCAATACTTATAATTTGCTTATGGGTGAGGTACCTAATAATTATTAAGATTAAAGACAGTATTATACCAATAGCTAATCCTACAAAACGAATAAAGCTGTCATTTGGGCTAATATGCTTTTCGGCAATTTTAGGCTCCTCAAGAATGGTGTAGTCACTCACAATACCAGCCCTAGACAGGGAAAACGAAGACTTCCTATCAAGAAGGTTATTGTAAAAAGAGGCCTTGGCCTCATAATCTCTTTTAAGCCTGAGATATTCAGCCTCGAATAAGGGCAGAATGTCAAGTTCTTCGAGGAGCTTGTTGATTTCATCAATCATCACCTCTTGTTCTTGGCGATATCTTTCAATATTTAGTTTTACTTGAGCAATCAGGGTTGCCCTTGCTTTGTTAAGGTTTCTTTCAATAAGGACAACCGCGGGATGCTCAGGGGTTACTTGCATCAGCGCTTTCTCTTTTTCGGCTTCAAGTTTAAGTATTTCATCAACCGACAGGGCCTTCGTAATCCCTTCAAAATCGTCACCTGATAGCTGTGTGCTGGCAAGACTAAGGTCTTCTTCTTGTTCAACCATGACAACAAACCACTCAAGCACACTTATAACATATTCAATGCGCACAAGTTTTTGTTGTAGATTTTTAATATCCTGATAAAGCCCCCCACCAAGTGCTTCAATATTGCGGTATCCCTTTTCTGCTTCTGCATTGCGAACGGCGATGAGCGCCTCATCATATAGAGGTTTTATGGAGTCAATTTGCTCGTCAAGAAAGGAGATAGACTGTTCAATGCTTTCGAGTTTCTGAGCCAAGTGAAAATCCATAAACGCGTCCATAAGCAACTCCACCATCAGTGCGGCCTTAGACTTGCTAGGATGATTTGCAGTAATAGATACGGAAAACGTTTCTTTATTGGGTTCGATTTTTATGTGAGAAAGCATTTCATCCGCAAGACGCTCATCATCATAAAACTGAAAGAATATGTTTTTTTCTTCCTCTGTGCTCGATGTCAAACGCGATCCATCAAGATTTGATATGGAGAGAAAAATGTTATCATCAACAAAAGGCTTTCCGGGCTTTAAGTATCCCCCCCAGGTTTTTCCCTGATAAACATATTCCAGCCTTACGCTATCTTTCCCTTGGCTTAAAAAAATATTGTAGTCTATATTTACTGCGGACATATCAGAGGCTTGAGAAAAACTATCTACAGTAAAGTATGGGTTGGGATAAATTTCCAATGAACGGAAATCCCCAACATCATAAAACAAAAGGTTAAGCCCTTTATTTGCGAATGCATTGTAAAGCACAAGCGGCGAGGTGATTACCCGTATGTCTTGCTGGAAGTCTGTACCTGTAAAATCCTTCCGTTGAAAGTCCTTATCAAAACCCAAAAGGCTTTGTTGTTGATCCCCACCAATATGAATAATTACTCCTGTTGAGTCATAGACTCTGGTTGAGAAGTGAAGGAAAACGTGTGCCACGCCAGAGGACAAAAGCATAAACAAAAAGAACCACTTGAACGATTTGCGCAAAACGTGAACAAGAAGTCCGACGTTAAAGCGATCGTACAATACAGTAGTTCTTTTTGTTTGTTGAGAGTTATCGGCCACGCGCTATGGGTTCAGGGTTATTGTTGGCGAATAAGGAGTATGGTGGTTAATAATGAGGAAGAAGAAAACAACAATGAAGTTACGGTTGATATTTCGTTACTAGCTCTTGCCAACACCCTTGGCCTAGACCTTATGTAGATAATATCATTACTTTGAACAATCATACCCCCATCTTTTAATCCAGAGATCTCAGACAAATCGATTTCGTACAAAAGGGGATCATTGAGGTCTCCCCGAATCACTTGTATCTTGTCCGCGCGATCATATTGGTTTAACCCCCCACTTCGAGCGATAACCTCTAGCAGTGTGGTTGGTCTTGTTTCAAGAGGAACAATAGCAGCTTTACCGCCCCGAAAAACCATACACCTTCTTCCCAGTACAGACACAATGGCAAAGGGATTTACAAATAATTCAGCCCCGCGTTGTTCCAGAAATTGTTCCAACTCCTGATCTTTCATTCCCTGAACATAGGTCTCTCCAAAAATAGGAAGGTCTACATAGCCATCTTGAGTAACAAGAAAAGAAACAAGGGTACCCACAATAACTGACCTAGAGCCCTGTCCCCCTTGAGTTGACTCCATTCTTAGTGCATCTAGAATAGGAAAACCATCTTGAGTATATAACTGTACCCTGATAACATCTCCAGGCCTTATGGAATAATCTTCCATATTGTTTTTATCGCTAACAAATTGCTGGAATTCTCCATTCCTAAACATTCTATCAGGAACTAGTACCCTACAGGAGCTAAGTAACATCACGACTACAAATGGGATTAACGCTCTCACAATTCGAAATATAAGTGAATATAAAGCATCACAAGCATTACAAGGAAAGCAAACGAGTATAGATCTGGGCCATTGATAAACAAAGTTGTTTATAACCATATCGGTTTGCCACCCTTTCCCGAACACTCAAGGGGAGGGTGTCGCCAAGGATTGCCCTATCAATGTGGGACACAAGTTCTGTTTCCAATGCTTCTATACTGTTGTCCTCAAGGACACATCCCTGGCTCGGATCTTCTAGAATATCTTTTATACCCCCAACGTCAGTTGAGATAAAAGGTTTTCCTGCACAACCAGCTTCTATAAGGCTGACGGGGGTACCCTCATTTTTTGAAGTGAGGCATACAAGATCAATTCCGGCGAGCACCCTGTCCACATCAGAAATCCATGAAGTAAAGATGACATCGGAATTAGCACAAGGCTTTAGGCTGAAGGACAAGTGCAACGATTTGCAGAGGCGCATCAACTCTTGCTTGGTTTCACCGTCTCCAATAAAATACACTTGTACATTTTTCGTGATTTTCTTTTTGGCTTGTGCAAAGCCCAATAAAAACATCGCATGATTTTTTATGGGTACTAATCGGCCTATAATACCAATAGCAAGTGTTTGTTCATCAAGTCGCCATTTTCTCCGAAAATCCAACCGTTTATTATCCATACTTGTAAAAAATTTCTCGAAGTTAAAGCCAAGCGGGACAACCTCAAACTTAGAAGCAGGACCAATTTTAAAGGATTGACTCAACTCTTTTTTTTGCAATGGACTTATGGCAATAAGGGCATTACTTTTCTTACCCAGGTACCGCTCTATGGTTAGGAATATATAGGTTTTAAGGGGGTTAAAGTACGAGTGAAAAACATGACCATGATAGGTGTGTATAATGACAGGAACATTTTCTTTGTAGGCAGCATATCTTCCTATTGCTCCGGCCTTAGCGGCATGTGTGTGAACAATGTGGGGTTTAAATTCACGAATAATCTGCCGTATCTCGTTATAAGCTTTTTTATCCTTTATAGGATGAATAGATCGCTGCATAGAAGCAATAATCCTAGGCTGAATACCCATTTTTTCAGCAATGTAGAGTGAGCTTTTTTCAGAAGGGTCTTCTTGTCCTGCGACTAGTAGGGTTTGAAAGTCTTCACTAAGATATTTGGTTAAGTTGCATACATTATAAGTAGGCCCGCCGATATTTAATCTATTGGCTATTCTTAACACACGAATTTTGTTCTGGCTCATTTGCTGGGCTTTACGCGCCTCCACCACTCTTGAAACACAAGAAAGGCATAGAGAAATGCACTCTTTTCGGGGCTAGGCTTTTTCAGGTTGGTCTCAAAAATATTAAAGACAGCATCACAATCAAAAAGACCCTGGCTTTCAAGATATTCTCGACGAATATATTGTTCTATTCTAGCCGAAAAAATGGTGCACACCCACTCTTCTATGGGGACTTCAAAACCACGCTTGGGACGCTGGAAAACTTCACAGGGTAAGTCATTTCTAAATGCCTCACGAAGAAGGCGCTTTGTAGATCGACCGGTTATTTTATAAGAGGGGGGTAAGGAATTGACAAAATCAACCAATGTGTGGTCTAAAAAAGGAACCCGAACCTCAAGGCTTGAAGCCATTGACATGCGATCTACTTTGGTGAGCATATCTGAAGGAAGCACAAGGCGTTGATCACAAAGAAGAAAGCTATTGATATCAAAAATTTCACGGGGAAAGCTAGACACAAAGGAGGGTTTTTCGGCGTAGACTTTATTCTTTAGGGAATTAAGCACATCTCTATTGTCTGAAAAGCTAGCCCAGTACACATAGCGGTCAATACTATTCATGTTTATGCCACGTGCAAGGCGCTGCATTTGTCGCACCTTGTTACCAAATGCAGAATTTCTCGTGGGCGGGTAGAGGTTGAGCAAGGGGCTAACTAATGGAAACAAGATTCGATATTGTAGTTTAAGACTGACCATAAGCGCCCGGTGTTTGTTATATCCCGCAAAAACCTCATCGGCGCCGTCACCACTTAATGCAACAGTAATATTGTTTCTCACGGAGCGGCACAAATGAAAAACATTGATTGCCGAAGAGTCCGCAAAAGGTTCGTCCATGGAATCAAAAAAAGCATCTAATCCATCCTCAATGGCATTTTTTCCCAGCATGATATTGTGGTGTTTACATCCTAGCTTTGCTGCGGTACGCGCCGCTTCGCGTGTTTCATTCAGGAAGTCGTTTTGTTCAAAACCAACGGAGTATGTCTGTATGCCCCCATGTAGCTTTTGGGCAACAGAGGCAATAATTGACGAATCAATTCCCCCACTTAAAAATGATCCAACCGGAACATCAGCCACCATTCTAAGGCCAACGGACTGTTGGATTTTTTGTTTACATTTTTCTGCGGCTTCCGAGAAAGACAGGTTTTTTTTTCTTTGGGAATGTCCCAGGGAATAGTAGTTTTTTACACTGAACCCACCCTTCGGTGAAAATCGAAGGAGGTGCCCAGGCGGAAGCCGATGAACACCTTCTATCATGCTATATGGTTCAGGGACATAGGTGAAGAGAAGGTATTCCTGAAGAGCACGAGCATTTATTGTAAAAGGTATTCCTAACTCAACAAGTGCTTTAAGCTCCGAACCAAAAAACAAACCAGAATCAGAAAGGTAATAGTAAAGCGGTTTAATACCAAGTCGGTCTCTAACCAATAGTATTTCTCCAAGCTTAGCGTCAAGTAAGGCAAATGAAAAGAAGCCATTTATCTTTTGAATAAAGGCCTCACCATGTAGCGCCATTCCCTGAAGCAACACCTCGGTATCAGAAGATGTTTGAAACACAACCCCTTCGCTATTCAACTGTTTTCGCAATGAAACATAATTGAATATTTCTCCGTTGAAAGCAAGGTAAAATCGACCACACGGACTTTTCATAGGCTGATTTGCCCTGGCATCTAAATCTAATATTGCAAGGCGTCGGTGACCAAGCACAGCCTGACTATCTATATCAACATAACCACTGTGGTCTGGCCCGCGGTGACGCAAGGATTTAAGCGAAGATTCAAAACACGCTGATGTAAAGGGTTTTTGAGAACCCATCCAACCGACTATACCACACATGGTCACAAAGTAAAAGGATTTTATCAAAGGCGTATATTCATTGCGTGGAGCTTATAGATTTCATAATTGGCCCTGTATACTTAGGCATTATTTTCTTTGTGGGCTTAAGGGTTTCCTCTGGTTTCACGGATAACACAGATCGACGTGTTTTCAATTTCGGCCTTTTAGCTAAACTGGCGAGTTCTTTTTTGATAGGGGTAGTCTATTGGTACTATTATCAAGATGGGGATACAGTATATTATTACGAACGCATGTTAAGGGTAAGCAGCGTACTCAAAGACAACGTGGTGTTAGGAAGCAAACTTATCTTTTCTGGTTATCCCGAGAAGGCGGATGAACTCTATTTTCTAATGACATCGCTTAGGGCACATGATACGGCGTCATACATGGTGGTGCGAATAGCCTCTATAGTTAACATATTTTGCTTTGGAATTTATACCAATGTTGCCTTGTTATTTTCTGTGTTTGCTTTTTCGGGGCTTTGGCAACTATATAGGGTGGCCTGTCAAGCACTTCCACAGGTTTCAAAGAGAGACCTCGGGATTGCCATATTATTGTTTCCTTCGGTAGTGTTTTGGGGAAGTGGCCTTTTGAAAGACACTCTAACCCTGGGGGGCATATGCTGGGTAATTGCTAGTTTTTATCGTGGAATAATTTTACGCGAGAAGCCATTGCTAAACATCCTTCGTCTGCTTGTTATAGGATATTTAGTGGCGGTTATAAAAAGCTATATTCTTGTAGCTTTTGTTCCGGCTGCTTTCTTCTGGTATGTGGCAGAACGAAGAAAGACTTCTTTGGCCCAAAGAGCGAGTGCGCTAACCCCTATTCTTGCGATGGTGGCAGTTCTTATTTCTTTGGTTGTACTATCCCAGATGGGAGATGTTTTGGGAAGATACTCAGTTGAGAACCTTCAATATGAAGCAGAAGCCATGCAGCAATGGCACCATCAAGTAGAAGAGGTTTATGATTATGAGGGCTCTTCATATAGCTTGGGTAATACAGACTTTTCAACGTTCGGGTTAATAACCAAGGCGCCAATTGCCCTAATAACCACGTTTTTTAGGCCCTTCCCTTGGGAAATTAACAATCCACTCATGGCGCTCAGTTCTTTGGAATCGCTAGCCCTTTTCTCATTAGGGGTCATCGCACTCTCTCGTTCAAGCAAATCAAGAGGGGCCAACTTAACCAGTATATTTAGGCAATACCCCATCCTACAATTTTCGCTGTTATTTTCTATAATTTTTGGTTTTGCGGTGGGATTTACTGCATATAATTTTGGAGCGCTCGTGCGGTATAAAATACCCTGTTTGCCCACCTTGGGCATTGTGCTGGCCACACTATACTCCATGCGTCCAAAAACAGATAGTTAGCCCAACAAACCCATAAAGCTCTTTACAAAAAGAGGTGCATTTCCTTGAAAGGAGTAGGCGTTTTCAACATGTTTACGCCCAACCTCACCCATCCTTTGTCGTAGAAGAGGGTTTTCAATAAGATTGCTGATTCCTTCAACCCATTCTTTTGGGGTGGTTGCCCAATAACCGGTTTTCTCCGGCAGGACAATGCTTTTGTTCACCCCAATAGGTGATACCACACAAGGAATACCTAGGCTTTGATATTGTAAAGCTTTGAACCCACACTTACCTTCGGCCCACGGGGCATCTGGAAGAGGCATAAGCCCAATGTCAATTTCACAAAGATCTTCGATCTCAGTTTCTTTATTCCACGGGCAAAAGTCAAAGGTGAAATTCAGGTTCTTTGGACAGGAGTTTGCAATGATTTTAATTTTGACATCATACTTTTTTTGTATGGCACACAAGGACTCTTGGATGGTATTAAGATAGTTAAGTGTAGAGTGGCTACCTGTCCAGCCAATACACAGCTTTCGGTTCGGTGTTTTGTCCAGGTGGTTTTTTATTTTATTGTGTTTTTGGTTGGTGTCAATGGTTGTTGGCATTACTACGACGTTGTTAGATTGTCGTTTAGCAAAATCTGCCAAGTAATTATTTCCCGCAAAAACTAAGTCAGCCCATGTACACAAAAACCTTGTCTTTGAGGGGTTCTTAAGTTTCTTTACCAAGGGATTGCTAGAATTATACAGCCAAATAGCGTCGTCGAAATCATACACCAACTTTTTTTTGGCCACTTTAGATATCCACCATTCAAACACAGGGGGGCCGAGAGGGCTGGCCTCACGATGAATCATCACTAGGTCATATTTATAAAGGGTAGACAAGACGAAGCACCTTCTTAAAAAGCCCCAAAGGGTTGCCACAATTTTTAGTAGCGTGAAGCCTTTTTTATAGAGAATATCCCACCCCCAAGGCGTTAAAAAGGCATGTTGTGTAACGCGAAGTCCAGCGCCTTCAAGGGATTTAAGATATTGCTCAAACCTAAACCGCTGAGACCCTGCAGTATCATAGGGATATGGACAAAGGATAAGAAGGCGCGCTGAATATTCCATAACTTTTTGTTGCTTTGTTTGATAGAAACCATGAACGTTAAAGGACTTTTTTCCCTCAAACACCACAAAGACGAAACGTCAAGATACATTGCATTTTTCGTTCGCA